>Ga0209520_10000137_pt1 | contig 37548 bp, 32 predicted proteins | sample Rifsed16ft1_FD_184009 | JGI IMG/M metagenome (GOLD analysis project Ga0209520, IMG submission 184009) | Soil microbial communities from Rifle, Colorado, USA - sediment 16ft 1 (version 2) | ecosystem: Environmental > Terrestrial > Deep subsurface > Rock core/Sediment | place: Rifle, Colorado...
TATCAATAATATTATTGGTAGCATTTGCAGGATGTACAACAAAGAAAACCACTAATACATCAAATGTAGATGTGAAAGTACCTCAAGTAGGTTCAGGACCTGACTGGTGTAAAGCAGGAACAAAGATGACATCTACAGGTCCTAGTGGAGAAGTTTCCTTTGAGATAAAGGGAATTGTAAATTATGAAGGCAAGGACGTATGTTCAGCTGAATGGTCCAGTGGCAATGGTTCTATGGTACAATATTTCAACGAAGACCAAACATACATTGTATTGATTACCAAAGATAAATCTGGAACAGTAGTCAACAAGATCGACATGTCCCAACCAAAACAATAAACTAATATAAATGAAAAAAGGAGAAAAATATGGAAGAAAGTGTTGTTGGTAACATTGTTGAAAAAAAGAAGACATCTCTTGGTCTGGAAGAGAATGTAGAAGGTGCGTTGTGTTACGTTCTCGGCTTCGTGACAGGAATAGTATTCCTGATATTAGAAAATGACAACAAGTTCGTAAAATTTCACGCCGTACAATCGATAGCCACATTCTTACCATTGACGATAATCGGATCGATAGTTTCATCATCTATGATATGGTCATTTTCAATGATGTGGATTGGTGGCATTCTGGCATCGGTGATATTTTTAATAGAATTATTCCTTTGGCTATTGTTAATGATGAAGGCTTTTCAGGGAGAAAAATTCAAATTGCCAATAGTAGGAGATATTGCCGAAAAACAATCTCAATGATTGAGTCTTTATATTGTTAGATAATATAATCGATATTATTTATATTTTTATTTTTTCTAAAGACTTGAGGCAAAAGCTCAGTCGGAAATTAAATAAAGATAAAAGGGAATGAAAAATTAAATAAAAGGGAATGAGAAAGAGACATGGTAAGATGTGAAGATTTCTACAAGTACTTCGAGAGAAAAGGAAATTTCTGTGGGAAAAGCGAAAACGTAGTCAAAAAAGTAGAGGACTATATTGACTATGTGAAAAGGAATAAATTAAGAGAATTTAGTGGATATAGAATCAGTAATTCAGCACTAGATCCTTTTATTAGTATAGAGGATATGAAAGATGGAAAAGTTCATGATTTGGCACTTAAAGAACTTAAAAAATTACTGAGAAAAGGAAAACTTCTATCAGAGAAAGTGACAAGAAGGGTAAGTATAGAACTTATCAATAGTGCAAACAATAAAGTTGCAGAAGAATATAAACTGGAACACATACCAAATATAAGAAGTAGAATGGGAGAATTCGAACATGAAATTGGTGAGATAGGATATGAAGTCAAAGAAATGTTCGATGCTTTCAAAACTGATATTGATACGAAAAACAACAACGATGTGTTGAAAATAATGTTAGAGTGGTGTATAAAAAATCCAGAAGAGATAAGAAAATTAAGAGATAAACTGAATAATAATATTGTAGATAAAAATATAGAAATTACCGCAATAGAAGAAGATAATTATCATCAAAATGAAAATGTTTTATAATTTTATAATGGAGATAATAAATGATATGTAAGGAATGTGGTCATGAACTTGGCGGAGATGCTAAGTTCTGTGTAAATTGTGGAAAACCTGTATCAATCAACAAAATAATATGCGAAGAATGTGGTCATAAGATGGATAGCAATTTTGATTATTGTCCAAAATGTGGTAAACATTCTAAGTATGATAAAGAAAAAAGAAAAAGAATAAATAGAGAAAGAGGTGGCGACGATGACGACGATGATGAAGGAGTAGGAGGAGGTATAGGTGATTTCCTAGGAAAGATATTTAAATGATGTATTTTTATTTTTCTAAAGTTCAGGCGGTATTAAGTATAGTGGATATTGGCCGGAATGGATAAGATGCATATCTAAAAGGAGAATTAATGACTAAAAAAAGAATATTAATGATAACAGGGGATTATGCAGAAGATTATGAAATAATGGTGCCATTTCAGGCATTACAAATGATAGGTCATGTTGTACATGTAGTGTCTCCAGATAGAGAAGAAGGAGAACAAATTATCACTGCTATACATGATTTTGAAAATGATGATACTTATACAGAAAAAAGAGGGCACAATTTCACTTTAAATGAAACATTTGACAACATAGATGTAACAGATTATGATGCATTAATTTTACCTGGAGGAAGAGCTCCAGAATATCTTCGTTTAAAAGATGAGGTAATAGACATGGTGAGACATTTCAGCGATGAAAATAAACCAATTGCTGCTATGTGTCACGGGTTGCAAATCCTAATATCAGCAGATGTCATAGGAGGCAAAAAATGTACGGGATTTCCTTCTCTAGAAGATGATATAGGAAATGCTGGAGGTAAATGGATAGATATAGATAGGGATGATGCCATTGTAGATGAAAATTTGGTAACTGCCCAAGCATGGTCAGGTCAGCCAGAATGGTTAGCAAAATTCCTTGAAGTATTAGGAACAAAGATAGAAGTCTGAATTTTCATTCTTTGTTTATAAATCAGGGAATTGAGAAATTAAAAAAAAATGGTACCATGACTAGAGAGCCTGCATACTTAAAAAATAAAGAGATACCTGACCAAATTTTACTTATAAAAATTAAGGAAATGGTACAAAAAGGCAAAAGTCCGAATAAAATAAAAAGAGAGATGCCAGAAAAATCTTTATATACCATTAGAAGAAGATATTATACAAAAATCCTGAGAGGAATATGGTAATGAATTCTTCTATAAGTGATTGTAAGAGATTTCTGACAATATTTGTTGGCAAAAATTAAGAGAGGAATATGTCGGTAGATACGTCGAGCATTATATTTAGTCCTATCTATATGATTGGTCATTGGATAGGTTCTATTATAGCTTGGGTGGTAAAAGGAACATATGGAGTAGTATTACCTAATATCATTATTGATACTGTTGGTTTGCTTGCAATGATAACGGTATTGTTAATATTGGCAGGAAGATCAAGCAAGTTAGCGTGGGGTATATTGACCATAGGTTGGGCATTAATAATCATGAGAATAGGAATGTTAACAATGGGAAATTGATTTGTCATCGATTTGATTAGGAGTTATTAATGCAAAAAAAAAATTGATCATATCTGATCCCAAAGTAATGATGGGAAAACCGGTGATTTCAGGAACATGCATCACAGTTGAGATGATCATGGAGAAGCTTTCTGCAGGTGACAGTATTGATCAGATACTGGAAGCATATCCTAAACTGACGAAAGTGTCAATAAGAGCAGCTCTTACATTTTCTGCACAGGCTTTACGTGCAGATATCCTGTCGTTCAACTGAATCTATAAAAAACATTTTGAGATTTTTTAATACAGAGAATGAAATAATGCCAGTTGCTGTTTATGATACTAAGATATGGATATGTAAGCTTAAAAAATTAGGGATCAAAGAATAATTATCATAAAAAAGCTATTAGTTTAGGTTTATTAATACCAATTGGTAAAGTTTCATCACCACCTTCAAAACAACAATTAATCAAATGGCGCATAGTGTAATGTTTTTTTTTGTTGTTGAAATGCGAAGGCATTTTTTGTTGTTGAAATGCGAAGGCATTTTTTGTTGTTGAAATGCGAAGGCATTTTTTGTTGTTGAAATGCGAAGGCATTTTTTGTTGTTGAAATGCGAATTAGGTATTAAAAAATGGAGAGTTCTAATATGAAAATAGACAAAATTAAACTGATATTTATTTCCCTATTGGTATTGGTCATTGTCATGGGAAATTCTTCTTCTGCAACAAATGTCGAGGTGACCACTGAAAAACTGTCAAGTAGACTACAAGAAGGAAAACAAGCGGTTATAATACTTAAAATTAAGAATTATGAGGATGTAAACCAACTTGGATTGGAAACAAGTTTAGTTCCTATATCATCAGACAAACCATTATGGAATTTTGGAGATTCTGAACCAATTATAAATACTAATAGGTATCAACAAAAAATAGCGTTGAATACATCGTCTTTACCCGCTATTCTAACTGTTACAATTTCTGGAAAGGTACCAGATGGAGTGGATAGGATTAAATGCGACGAAATAGTTCTCAATAAAATGCATGATACAAAATTAAAATATTACGAGATCAGAGGAGATGACAAACTAATAAATATAGAATCTTTTGATTTGATTGTAAATATAAAGGAGGATTTTGAAAATACATTAAATCAGATCAGAAGAAAAGAATTTGATAATATAAAATCAGAAACAATAACAGTATTTAATGCTGGTTTAACATCAGAGGCGCAAAAAATTGCTTTAGAAATGAATGCTATAAAATGGCCAGGTAATCTGAAATTATTTGGTTTATTTACAATTGAGAGTGATATGACTATTAATATCATTATTGTAGTATTAATATTAATATGCCTTATTATAGGATACTTATTTGGCTCAAGAAGAACAGATGAAGATTAAATTGAAAAAAATTAAAAAATTATAGGAGATAATAAAAAATTATAGGAGATAATAAAAAATTATAGGAGATAATAAAAAATTATAGGAGATAATAAAAAATTATAGGAGATAATAAAAATGAATTTCCCAAGATATATATTTGCTGTGGGCGGTGCAGGTAAAAACCTGTTATATATGACCCTTGAAAAAGAATGGATTCTTAGAGAGATAATCAAGCCGCAATTTTCACCTACTGCTATCGATATTACTATAATAGATACGGCTATTGATGAAGAGAATGAGGATAGAGAAAGAATTGAGAAAATAGAAAATCATATAAAAATATTAGAGGATGAATATAGAAGTAATATAGATTCTGAAGGTTCTGAAGGTAGGATTATTGGAAAGATTGGTATATCTTATATGTTGTTGACAAAAGATATGATCCTACAGAGTCCTTATGATCTTATTGGAATAGGAAAAGAAGTTAAGCGCGCTACTGGTGCAGACGTATGGTGGATCAATGACCCAGAAAAATTAGGAGAGGATTGGCAAAAGAGAGTAATAAACCGTGAAAATTTCAAAGAATTGAATTTTACTAAAGGGGTATATAGAAAAAGAGCAATAGGAAAGGCCATATATTATAAAGCGGTGAGTGAGGGTAAATTCGATATAGATCTTCTACAGACAGCGCAAGTAGATATATTAGTGGGATTGGGTGGAGGAACTGGTAGTGGAATGGCTTTTGATTTAGCAAAGAAATTCAAAAGTATTCAGCCAACTGCAGATATAACATTATTTGGGATTCTTTCCACATTGGATGAAAGTCCTGATGAAAAAGCAAATAATTATGCTATGATCAGTGAGATAGAGTATGGCTATCTAAACAGAGATACCCCATTTAAAGACATTATATTTATTCCTATGGAGGTTACAAGATATCCTGGAAGAGAAAGAGCATCTGATGAACATGAAAGATTATTGAAAGAATTCGATGAGACTATACCATACATTTTGATGGCATATCATAATAATCCTGCACAATTGTTCTTTGCCAATGTACCTGGATATGCACCATTTATAATTGCAACATCTCAATTGGTTCGCTATAATGTAGCATCAATCAAGAGATTAAAAGATAAATTGATTGATGCGTTTAACAATAAAGATTCATCTTTAAAGGACGAAGAAGACATATATATTGCTATAAAGAAGTTTATAGATGAATTTTATGCAGATATAATCAAGAGTGGTCAGTTGCCAGACGAAGACAAGACTTTTATTAAAGATGATAGATTTTCAAAATTTAATACTATTCTAGGCCACAAATTCTTCGTAGAACTTGATTATAACAGCGTAAAATATCTGAAAAGAGCAGTGGATGCAGGTATTGCTGGAGCAACTGGTACGACTACTGAAGATATTGGAAAACAGATATCAAGCATAAAAGGAGAAGTAGAGACAATTTCAATTGGAGAAGATGGTTATAAAGAAGATGCTGATCTAAGGTTACACAAAATATTGAAAAAAGATATAGAGACAATAGAAGTCATAAAAGATCTTTTGGATATTGTTAATAAAATACAGAATAATATTGTAAGAGAAACATTAAAGACCATTATAAAAGCTGATGAATATAGTCTCGGAAGAAAGTTAAATCAAATAAGAGAAGAACTTGACAAATTTAATGGTAAAAAGAAACAATTAGAAGGTAATTCTAAAACTTTAGAAGAAGAAATAAAGAACTTTGATGATTCCATAAAAAAAGATATTGATAAAAATAATCAAGAATGGCAACAAAACGAAAGAAAAAATATCGAACTTCTTGAATCTATAGATGACAAGGTCCCTGTTTTAATTAACGATTTTACAGATCTCAAAAATAAATTAAAGGAATTTTCTTTAAGAATTAATTCATTGAATAATATTAAAAATATTGAAGTTGAACCAATATTCGGAATTGAAGATGCCGTAAATAAGATATCTCAGGAACTAGAAAAAATTGGAATGTATTACGACGATAGAAATATAATGGTCAAGAATCTGATCAATATTAAAGAATTGAAAAAAGCGCATATTGAATCAAAGAAAAGATTACCTATTGTTGACAAGATACTAGGAATTGTTGTAAAAACTGATCGAATAAAAAAACAGAAAGAATCAACAAACAAGGTATTATTAAAATCTACAGAATTGAATAGTGATAAAATATTTGAGGCGACAATTAATCATGGTTTATCTGTATCGTCTGTGTATCAATATAATATTGAACAAAAAATAGAAAATAGGAAATTAGATATAATTGATGGAATAATTAAAAGAACAAGCGAAATATTCCAAAACGCAGATCCTAAATTTTTTTCAGAATTAAAAGGGCCATTATTGAATCCTGCAAAACGTAAGATGGTTGATATCCGAGAAATAGTGAAATCTAATCTAGGTTATGTAGGTGATATAAATAAAAGAAATGAAATTCTTAAAGAAAGAAGAATAGAAATAGATAATATATCAAATAGTATATATCAATTAAAATCTCTCGAGAATATTTTGAAGAATAATACGGCTGTTGTCAAAAGACATTCTGTAAATCTTAAAGACTATTATACAAAGATTGCAAATATAGAAAAAGATGTAGTTGCGATGCATAGTGTAAGTAGAGACGTGGTTAAATATATAATGGAGATGCAACCTACAAATATATATAAAGCTACATTGACGGATGCGAATATAAATAGTATATTAGTAGATAAAGATGAGGTATCTAGTCTAAAGCAGAATCTTAAAGGTGGATTAGAAAGAACAATAGATAATAGGTATAATGTGCTACTAAGAAGAGTTATTGAAACGGCAGACAATATGAAAAGATGGGACAGAACGAAAGTGATGAATACCTTTGTGACACTTGCTAACATGGAACCAGATGACATAGATGCTAGAAGAATAATTACAAATGCATTCAGCGTGACAAGTAATAATTATTCTCAGTGGAAATGTCCATCTGGAGATATTTGGGAGGTTGGAATTGTATTATTTGTTGCTGGAGTACCATTCGATAATATTAGAAACATTACTGATCCCAGAGCTGGCTATCATCGATACTATGAAAATTTGAGTAATTCAGAGATGATTTTCTTTCATCATTCATATATGCTTGAAAAAGGGAAATTTGTTAAAAGAGTTAAAGTCTTTAATCTTGAAAACGAAGAAGATAAACTTATGTTCTTACAGAGTGATAAAGATGTAAGATCATCTTTTCTTCAAAATTATGAAGAGAAAGATCTGGGAAAGGCAGAAGTAGAAAAAGGTGTAGAAAATGCAGAAGTAGAAAAAGGTGTAGAAAAGGCAGAAGTAGAAAAAGGTGTAGAAAAGGCAGAAGTAGAAAAAGGTGTAGAAAAGGCAGAAGTAGAAAAAGGTGTAGAAAAGGCAGAAGTAGAAAAAGGTGTAGAAAAGAAGTAAAAACGATATAAAGATAAATAAGTTGAGGATACTAAAGAGATGATGAATAAGATGATGGAAAAAACAAAACAAGAATATATTAAAGATAAAAAAGGATGAGGATTATGTAAATGCGAAGTTAAGAAATGAGAATAACAACAAATAACCAGAAAAATAGATCATGAATATCATGAAAATTGGAAAAGAACATACAACGTTTTTAATTTTTCTGACAGTAGTAATAGTATTGACGCCTTTCCTCATGGATATTATCAGCAGAGCATGGCGTACAGAATTGATGGAGATGATGACTGGAGCTATTAGATCAATAGATCCAAATGGTATATCAATTCTTATGAATATTGTTCTCGGATTCTATTTAGGATCTTTGATACTTCTTTTCGTAGATAGATATAAGAGAGTACAAGCAATCCTACTGTTGATAGGTATTGCAGTGATGTCCAACTACATGTTCACGATTTTTAATATAAATTGGAACATCATTTATATTTTAGTGGGAATGATTGTAGGAATTGCTCTTGGCAGTGGGCTAAAAACAGATAGAAGAAATTTTAAAAGAGCAGCTAATAATGTAAGTATATTTTCAGCATTATATGCTATATCTTCATTTTTGATTATATATATATCTCCTGATCAGGATAATAGCAATTTCATTAAAGACGCAATAACAATGTTAGCATTTGCATATTTTTTTGGAAAATTAATGAGTTATGAAGTTCAAGGTCCAAAAATATTTGTTTTAGGTCCTGCAAATGCAGGAAAAACCATGTTTCTAGCAGGTTGTTATTTAAGAATATTAAACATAGCTGAAATTCCAACGAGGCCAAGTAGAGATCTTTTGAATTTGGTACGTCAGTTACACCAAAAGAATATACCGTGGCCAGAAAGAACTGGAAAGATTCACGAATATGAATTTATATATGAGATAGGAACGATATTTCCAAGAATTACTACGATGAGAACGATTGATTATCCTGGGGTTTTTCTAGAAAATCTAGCCGAACATATGTTTATAACAAAAGATATTAATAAGATTAGTGAAGAAGAAAAAAGATATATGATTGCTGCAAAAGAAATTATAAACGCAGATAGATTGGTATTTATTGTGGATGGAGCAAAATATCCAAATTTTGAAGAGATGGGAATTATATACTATATAGAAATACTCAATAAATTGTATGAAAATGGAAGAAGTATGGAACCATATATAATTATCACAAAAAGTGATTTATTTATGGGAGAATATGGAAATAGTGAAGATTACGAAGGATTTAAAAAATTCATAGAGAAAAAATTTTCTCAAAACGTATTTCTGATGCAATTATTGAATGTAGCATCAAAAGCAACTTTTTATCCTGTATTCTTTTATACTGTGAAAGATGGAAATGATCTCATACCGATGAGAGACGGCAATGGAAATATGTATACTTTTGGATTTGATAAATTTATGGGTCACTTATCAGAAGAATGAGTTCTGAGATAAAGAGATGAATATTATATGGATATAACAATATACGAAGACCAGACAGGACTAATGTTATTTCCAGTTGAAAAGACTGAAAAGAATATTCAAATTGTTAGCTTTTTCAATAATAATATAGATCTATTTTTGGAAAAGATAGGAGACAATTTGGCTATTTATTGTCATTTAATTGCGTCGAAAGCATCGTCCAGACCTATTGGATATTATGTCATATTTAAAGATGTTTATAATGACCAGATATTCTCTAATTTCAAAAAAGAGATAAACAACGTTCTATTTGCATTGGAGATTATACCTAGGCTAGGACATTCAGATAACATAATATTCGAGGAAATAGAAAGATTCGACGATAGTTATCAATATTATAAAGAAGAGATTGACATTGTCAGAGAGGCAATAGATTATGGATATTTAGAATATTCAGCGGGTAACATTAAAGATATATCATCTTTTTGTAAAGATTTATTGAAAACTATTCGAAATATAAGGATATCAATAATGATATCGACATCATCTCCTAAAAATGAATTAGGAAACATTAATATTTTATTAAATAAAAAGCAGGCAGAACCTTTAAAAAGAATAGGAAATACTGAGCAAAAAATAAATGATGTAAGACAATTATCGAAAGAAAAGAAGAAAAAAGAAGATGGTATTCAAGGAATTTTAAAAATAAAAGAAGGCGTAGACAAAGTAAAAGAGGGTAGTGAGATACTGAAGAAAGTTGGATATAATAATACAGAAATCAGAAATGAGATATCTAATAGTATAAATGGTATCATTGGAGGATTTCCTACCAATGGAGATAAATTGGATAAAGAAAATGGGGATGGGAATGGTATAAAAATCAAACATATTCTTATAGCAGGTGTTGTAATAATGATATCATTGTCAATCATATATTGGCCATTTGTATCACAATCATTATTAGGTTTATATAATAATTATAAGACAAGTAATCATCAATATGATAATATCATAAATAATGAATCCAAATCTCCATTACCAACAATAGCACCAACGGTATTAGAATCAACGGTATCAATAGAACCAACGGCAACAATAGTTGTGACAAGTGATAAGACAAGCACAATTACTCAATCGAATTCTGCAATCGAAAATGATGTTGAAATGAATAAAAGTGGCCAAAATTTGAGAATAATAAAACACGAACCGCCAAATGTGACAAGTAGCATCATAGGAGGTGTTACAGAATTTTATATTGTCATCAATCAAAAAGCAAATGTAACATGGCGTTTCAATGATGAAGTCAGATTTTATGAGGATGTAAATAATTCGACCTATACAAATTCAGATGCTGCTATAGGAATTTGGAATGTGAGTGTAATTGCTAAGAATGCCAATGGTACTGTATCAAATAAATGGATATGGACAATCATTGGTAACAATAAGACTAATCAATCTATAATAAAATAAATAGATATGCAATATGAAAAATGTAAAATAATATTTATCATAATATTATTTGGATTTATTCTACCAGTCGAAAGTGCAGACAATAATACTAGTGCAGACAATAATACTATATACAAGTCATATATAGATAGCAGTTTGGGATTTTACAAGGTACGTGATATTTCAGAACCAGCACATAAATTTGAATATGAAGACCGAATTCTCAATATTAATCAGGGAGATATAATTATATGGGAAAATGACGCAGAAAAAACATCGTTTACTATTGTCAGTGAGCAAGGTTTGTGGAGCAGTGATATAGGATATATGAAGGTAGGACAGCAGATTAGTTACAAATTCGACGAACCAGGAACTTACAACTTTTATATTAAAGAAAATACACAAATGAGGCAGACAATAATAGTCAATCATATAACAGATTTTCCTATGCAGACAAACATTCCTAAGATCACAATTACATCATCTCCTAAATATACCCCAGTTCCGAAATATACTCCTATGACAATACCTGTGACTGGTACAATTGTAAGAACACCTATTGGAACAAATAATTCTACAATGACACCTGTAAATGTACCAATAGATATTGATATACCAGATATCAAATTTCCTGATATAAAGATTCCTATAAAGATTTCGGCTGTATCATTTGTAGCAGGAGTGGTTGCATTGCTGACATTAATCATAACATTCAGAACTGGTAAAAATAAAAGATAGATAAAATATACCGTTGTCCTTATGGAGGATTTATTGGGTTCGATGCCCATCAGCGGTTTGGCATCACAAGATCTTTTAATACCACCTATCCACTTTTCGTCTTGTGATGCCTACTTTATTTAATACGAATATACTATGTTGACGATAACAAAATTATCATTAGTGACAAGCGGTATAGTGATTATTACTTTATTTGCACGATTATTTGATATCTTAGATGAAAGATATTCTAATATGATCTTGATTGGATCTTTGCTCATACAAACATTTTTATTAATAATAGGGACAGTTATTTTGATAATAAAAACTAGAAAAATAAATGTAGTAAAAATACCTAGGTATCAACTCTATGGTACAATGGTAAAGGGAGATACAAATATAATTCCAGAAAACATTTCTCCTACCAATCCTAGGAAACGTGCTATATTCAAGATTTTTTTAGCAATTGAAAATATTTCTGATCCCCCTGATATTGGAATCTTCAAGATGAACGTTGGAAGAAATATTCCTATTAAAGATCAAATTGTTAATTTAAACTCTGGTTTAGTAGATAATAATTTCATTTTCGATGCTGATATAATAGTAGAGCCTGGAGAGAAAATTAATTTTAGGCTTAAAAAAGATACTGTTGTCAAATTATTTTTCTTGGGAGAATTTTACTCACCATAATGGTGAGATGAGAATATATAATGAAAATGAAAGATTATAGAATATGGAAAGAAATGAAAGAAACAAAAGAAAAAGTTGGAAATAAAGAAGAAGAAAAAGTTGGAAATAAAGAAGAAGAAAAAGAAGAAACAATAGTTGTTACAGCTAGATGCATAGATATGACTGCATCGAGCATAGATATTGACATAATGAAATGCACAGAATGTGGAGAAGAAACATGGTTATCAACTTCATGGAGAGAAAAAAAAATTGACAAAATTATCTGTAAACATTGTTTCGACAAAAATTATATGGATAGAGATTATTCTGTTAATATTACAGAGGAATGTCTCAACGAGGTTATAAAATTTGCAAGAGAGCGTTTAAGTATAATAAGACCAGAAAAAGAGATAAGAAAAGAATTGATAGATATGATACAAGAAAAGTTAGGAAAACAGATTAATATCATTGAAGATTATAATAAAAAAGGAGGTTAGAATAGAAAAATTTGCAACAAGGAGGTGAAATCATGTGTTCAGTAGGAGACGCTTTTAATATAGATATATCAGAAGATATAGGACTATGCAAATATGAATGTAAAGAATGTGGAAGTTCATTCAAAGGAGTTAGAACCGGAAAACAACTTAAATGTCCAGAATGTCATTCCGAAAATACTAAAATAGTATGAAGATATGATTTTTTATTTTTTCTAAAGATCAATAAATGGGATATATCATCAGAAAGATTATAATATTCCTCTTGGTCGGAATTTAAATAAAAATCTAAAAAACGAAAAAAATGGTGAAAAACATGAAAACGAAAAACCTAGTTTTGATAGCAGCAATTGTTATTTTGGTGGCAAGTCTTGGCTGCTTGAATAAAACAGAGAAAATATCATTGGAAACAAATGCACAAATATCAGAAAATATTACTGATAGTGTGCAACAGGGAAATAAACTTCCTCGATCCATTGGTCAATATTATCAAAAAGATCCAGTATATCTTTTTAAAATGTGGGAATTGGGTGGTGCTATGATGGGAATAGTTACAGATTTCCAACAAAAAGATATGGATAACATCAAAAAGTCTTTCGGTGCATTCTCCAAATCTTATATTGATAGTTCAAGTATGGTTCCAGAATGGACTGAATATTATGATCTCGCTGCTTTAAATAAATTGGAAATGGCATTAGAGTCTGGAATTCCTGGAGACATATTCTCTTCTTTAGATGAAGTAGGTAAGACTTGTATTAATTGTCACAAAGATACAAAAGCTATGGTATGGGCAAAATACCACTGGAAAGATTTTAAGACAATAAATATGTCAACTATTAATCCAGAAGAACCAGAATTACCCTGGGCTATTGCAAAAATGAAATATATGGCACCATCTTTTGATGGTACTATAGTCAATATTCAAGAGAGACAGCAGAAAAATGCGACAGATAGCTGGAATCAATTTAATGCCATGTTCTTTAACATGGAGAAAGCTTGTGCCGGTTGTCATAAAGAATCTCCGAGAAGTTATGTAAGTCAAGATGTTAAATCATTGATAAGTACAGCTGGAAAACAGATTAATGAGGGAGATATGGATTTAGCAGAAAAGACTATGAAACAAATTGGTGATTCGTGCTACAAATGTCATATAATTCACGAGCCTGCTCAAAGAATTAGAGAATCTCTTGATGAACAGTAAAAATTCATAAATTTTTTTATTTTTTCTAAAGATTAAGTGAGAAAATTTTGATTGATGACTTACTTAATCGGAATTTAAATAAAAATTTTGATACAGATTAGATTTAGTTTGTGCACTATTATATATAGTAAGTATTAACATACCAGAATCGCAACAATATTGAATAGTTCTTTTAAACATCGTGCCTTTCATATTGCATAATGTTTATATAAGTTAGCGTGTATGTAGTACATAGTAAAAAAAATAAAATAGGATAGTAAATAGAATAATAGGATAGAGAAAAAAATAGATTATTTAAACAGTACAATTTACAGATATAAAATAGGATAGATTATATTATTGTATAGTTTAAATAAATTTTTCATCTATATATTATGAATAGTGACCCATAATGTTAGATAGAAGGGTCTGTGTGATGAGTTTAAAAAATGATAAAAAATGATGGGTTTAAAAAATGATAAAAAATGATGGGTTTAAAAAAATGATAAAAAATGATGGGTTTAAAAAATGATAAAAAATGATGGGTTTAAAAAATGATGGTTTTTTTCATTTTATATTATATCATAGTTATTTATAGGACAGTCAATCAGTCCTATAATATGACAGAAAGGAGGAAATATAGAAAAAAGAAATGAAATACTTAAAATTGGATCGAATAGTAATAAAAAATAGGAAAAGAAATGAGAAAAAATAAAAAAATCCGATAAAAATTGGATAGGAGAAAATATATGAAACATTTAAAAATAGTAATGTCAGCATTATTGTTAATGGCAATATTTGCTGGAATAGGATATGCAGTACCACCACCGCCACCACCACCAGTACCTCAGAACATCGGTCTAGATGATATATCGATAGACCTACTACAAACAACCTCGACAGACCAGAGTGCATGCAGAGAATGCCACAGAACGTCAGGAACAAATATTACTGGAGGAATTAATATTACCGCTGTTGGCGGAGTACCGACAAGACATCACAGTCTATTGCCAAGAGGTGTGATAAATCCAGTGACCAATGCTCCATTCGTTTGTCAGGATTGTCATCCATCCACTCCAGGAATAGGAAATGGAATACTGTTGGAGAGAAGCTGTGTAGGGTGTCATAATGGAACAAGTTTTACGACTTCTGGAGCACGTGTAGGTAATATTACTAGACCCCATCACGTCAATACATCATATGCCAGTTCGAATATTGGAAATCCGGCAGCAAACAGAACATGCAATTACTGTCATGGCAGTTACGTGGCCAACTACAACGATGGACATTATAAACCATCTTACGCTACGGACTTTATGATAACACCATACGCTACCTTTAAGGTTACCAATTTCACACAACCAGATGGACTTGGTGGCAATAAGGTATGGGGAGGTTGTTTATCATGCCATGTGAACACTTCTGGACCACCGGTAATTGGTAGCAACTATTATAACCATCACAAGGAAATTAATGGCTTTGCAAGATATGGTGGTACGACTGCATTCCAAAATGCATCGACTCCGTTTAATCTCGCAGGTGCCCCAGGCGGCAGGTCATGCTTTGTATGCCATGTGGTAGGTGCGACTGGTAGTCCATTAAGGTTCAATAGAACCAATGATTTCACTGGTGAATTCCTCCTCAATACGATGGAACTTAGAAATTCAACTATCGAGGCAGTAGGTATAAATGAACCAGGAACGACTAATATCACCTTTAATGGTACAGGTTGCCAGAAATGCCATGATGTCAGGTCACTCCATAACATCGATAATCCGCCATATGTTCCAAACGGCCCACAAGGTGATGGGCATATACAGAACGATTTAGATTGTTACGGTTGTCATAATTCATGGCTTCCTGCAACAGATCTTGTCCCAGGCGCCATTATTCCGTCTGTAGATAGTGTAAATCCATCAGAAATAGCGGCGGAAACTGCTACAACTGTCACCATTACAGGTGGGAACTTCCAAAGCGGTGGTCCAAATGGAATGGATTATACATCTGAAGTAAGCATAGATGGAGGAGCGCCAATTGCACCATCATCTATATCGGATACACAGATTGTGACCAACATGCCGGCGCTAACTGCTGGTACCCATACATTGCAAATTGTGAAAGGCGGAGATACACTTAGTAAATTGTCAATATTGACTGTTGTACCAGTAGTTACTCTGTCTTCAGCAACATTGGATGGCGAAACATTAACTATCTCAGGAGCTGGATTAGGAAGCCAGCCGACTTCAAATGCTGAGCAATATGTCATTGTCGGTAGTGCAGGTTATTCTGCGAGTATCACCACCTGGAGCGATACGCAGATAGTAGCAACACTATCTGGTGCAGTAGCATCAGGAGATATTGCAACAGTGATAACCGCCAACGGTGGACAAGCAGCGACTACTATTGTAGTATCTGCACCAACACCAACACCAACACCATCGCCTACAGCAACACCAACACCATCGCCTACAGCAACACCAACACCGCCAGGAATTACATCTGCGAAATTGGTATCTGGAGTATTAACAATCGATGGTACAGGAGTATTCGAAGCTAAACCATCGCGAAATGCACAGAACTATGTTACAACTGTTCAATCAGGAAAGACCTATACTTCTAGCAGTATTACAAAGTGGGATACTGTCAAAATAGTAGCAAAGGTTAATACCAAAACCTGGAAAGTAGGGCAAATTGTAACAGTGAAAACAGTAAGCGGTAAAACATATTCGGCTACAATTACGTAAGGACAAGTAAGAATAAATCAAATAAATCGGAAGATAGAAAGAAGGGTGTAAATCTCTTCTTTCAATTTTTTTTAAACTTTTGAAAACATTATGATCATAATAAGAATAGGAAGATAGAAAATAAGAAGAATAGGATCAGAAGAATAGGAAGAATCAGAAATAAGAACAAACAAAATTTAGGAGACAAAAGAGGTAAATATGAAAATTAAAGGAAAAATTTTAATACCGATTTTTGCTATGGTATATTTGGCAGTATTAGCAATTGCTGCTATTCCGCCACCACCAGTTAATCAAAATTTCGGTATTAATGATACGATGTTGACCAGTTACAATGAGCCATTGTGCAGAGGTTGTCATAATTCGACAGCCAGCCCATTGGTGACTGGAGGAGTGCCAACAAGGCATCATCTCCTTGTTTCGACCAGTACTATAAATCCATTGACAAGTGCTCCATTTGTATGTCAGGATTGTCATCCTTCGACTCCAGGAATTGGAAATGGAATATTACTAAATAGAAATTGTATGGATTGTCATAGCGGAACAGCTTTCAATAATTCTGGTGCCCGTGTAGGAGGTTTCACAAGACCTCATCATAATACTACACAGGCACAGGTAAGAAATTGTAAATTCTGTCACGGTGCATCAGTAGACGACTATAACGACGGACATTATATTCCTCCTTATCCTCCAAGTGAGATAACTCCCAACGCATTATATAATGAGAATGGTATCAATTATACTTCTATGAGAGTATGGGGAGGCTGTTTAGCCTGTCACAGAGAAAATTTAGCGGCAAGTCCACCGATTTTCTTTACCCATACAGATGGTTTTCCGCCGGTAGCAAGTGGAACGAACAATTCTCACCATAATGAGATACTTACAATAACTGGTGGCACATCAGACGGGGATAAGTGTCTATGGTGCCATGGCAACCTACCAGATGTTCTTGATATTAGAGGATGTGAATCTTGTCACAGTGTGAGGTCTATCCATAATATTCAGTATGACTTTGCAAATACCAGTACAAAACTCGGATATGGTCACATAGGTTCAAATACTACAGATGCGAACGGTTCGTGGGATTGTAAGGGTTGTCACGCATGGTACGATGCTGGTGATGTAAATCCGTTCGCAGGAGCTATTATTCCAGATGTCCAATTAGCAACCCCTGACGTATTCTTAGCCAATACTCCGACAGTTGTGACACTCACTGGAACTAACTTTGTTCAAGATGGTTCTACAACAGTTGTAAATATAGATGATAGTACAACACTTACTCCAGATACTATATCAAATGGACAGATAACTGTTACTGTAAATCTGGCAGCAGGTGCGCATTACATCAAGGTTGTAAAGACAGATGCTGTAGAGAATGTACCAAAACCAAGCGACATTAAACCTCTGACTATCGTAGATAAAGTGACAATAACTTCAGCGACATTGAATGGCGGGACATTAACTATCTCAGGAACTGGCTTAGGAAGCAAGCCGACCTCAAATGCTGAGCAATATGTCATTGCCGGTAGTGCAGGTTATTCTGCGAGTATCACCAGCTGGAGCGATACACAGATAGTGGCAACAGTATCTGGTACAGTAGCATCAGGAGATAGTACAACAGTGATAACTGCCAACGGCGGACAAGCAACGACTACTATTGTAGCATCTACACCAACACCATCGCCTACAGCAACACCAACACCGCCAGGAATTACATCTGCGAAATTGGTATCTGGAGTGCTAACAATCGATGGTTCAGGATTTGAAACTAAGCCACGAAATAATCCACAGAACTCCGTTACAACTGTCCAATCAGGAAAGAAATATACTTCTAGCAGTATTACATCTTGGACTACTGCCAAAATAGTAGCAAAGGTTAATAGTAAGACCTGGAAGGTAGGACAACCTGTAACAGTGACAACAGTAAGCGGCATAAAATATACGGCTACAATCACGTAAGGATAAGTAAGAACAAATCAAGTAAGAACAAATTAAATTGGAAGGGAAGATATGCGAAAGAAGAGTGTAAATCTCTTCTTTCGATTTTTTTTAAACTTTTGAAAACATTATAATCATAAGAAGATAGAAAATAAGAACAAAAATAGAAAAAATTTTTAGAAGGAAAAATCAAAATGCTAAAAACGTTAAAATGCAGGAGTAGAAATATGAGACAAATAATGAAGAATATGCAGAAGTATAGAAAAATCATATATTTTTGTATAATTCTCATTTTGATAAATGGTATAGCAGCAGCAGCAGACCGAAATGTAATAATCGGATTTAAAAAACCTATTGATCAGACAGATGAAAAATTTGTAAAAGATCATGGCGGTAAATTAAAACAGAACTTTAGCTTGATTCCTGCCATAGCAGCTTCTGTGACAGAAAATAATATTTCAGAAATGAAAAAAGATCCAAGAATAGCTTATATAGAAGATGAACAAATATATAATGCTACAGACGAATATACCAATTCGTGGGGAGTTCAACATATCAATAGTATGCCTGTACATGATCAGAATGTTACTGGTAAAGGGGTAAATGTGGCCATTTTGGACACAGGAATGATTTATAATCACTCAGATTTGATAAACAACTATAAAGGAGGATATAATTTCTATAATAATTCATATCATAATAATTCAGATCCATGGGACGATAATTGTCAGACAGAAGCAAAAACCTGTCACGGGACTCATGTAGCAGGAATTGTGGCAGCAGACAAGAATGATATCGGAGTTATAGGAGTTGCACCGGATGCGAATTTATATGCAGTGAAGGTATTGCATGCTTCTGGATCTGGAGAAACGAGTAAGATTATTGCTGGTCTACAATGGGCAGTAGATAACCATATGAATATAGCTTCAATGAGTTTCGGAGGTTCTGATTCACAGGCATTGCATGATGCTGTCATCAATGCGTACGATGCTGGTGTCCTTTTAATAGCATCAGCAGGAAATAATTATGGAGGTAGTGTTACATATCCTGCTGCATATACAGATTCTGTAATTGCAGTTTCTGCAACAGATCCATCTAACCAAATAGCAACTTTCTCATCAATTGGGCCTGAAGTTGAAATTGCCTCTCCTGGGTCGAATATATATTCAACAGTAGAGGGCGGTTATGATTATAGAAGCGGAACATCTATGGCTGCTCCTCACGTAGCAGGTGTGGCAGCATTAATATATTCGACGAATTTCCAAGATGTTAATATAGATGGTCTTTATAATAATAAAGACGTTAGACTTATTCTTCATAATTCAAAAGACTTGGGTACTGTTGGAAGGGATAATGTATTTGGGTATGGTCTCGCAGATTCATATATGGCAGTTTTTGGCATTCCAGTACCTACACCGGTTGCAATTAACATAATCTTGCAAAGAACAAAGGGTTCTGAAAAAGAAGATATACAATCTGTCAATTTATCAAAAGGAACATATTCAACAAATATAAGTTCTGTAAATCTGACAAAAGTAGAAATGAAAGTATATGAAAATGGAGTTATCCAAAAACGTCTATCAAGAGAATTTAATTTTACTCCAAAAAGAAAATATGTAACTTTCGATTTGACAGTCAATGATTCAACAGTTGCATTCATACCATCCGGCAAAATAGGCTCAATTGGATATGTAACAATTAAGAATAAATAGCTATAATAGCTATTAACTAATTGTCAATACTATTTTGCCAATTGTCATTTTATTTTTTTACAATTTCTTTATTTTTTCTATAGGTCATGCAGATGTTATGATTGTAATTTCTACTTGACCGGAAATTAAATATAGATATAAAAATATTGGAAGGATGTTGAACTGATAAGAAAAAGGATTAAAAATAAGAGGATAAATAAAGGATTAAAAATAAGAGGATAAATAAAGGATTAAAAATAAGAGGATAAATAAAGGATTAAAAATAAGAGGATAAATAAAGGATTAAAAATAAGAGGATAAATAAAGGATTAAACAAAATAGGATAAATAAAGGATTAAACAAAATAGGATAGAAAAATTTGAAGGGAAATAATATGAAAAGAAAAAACCATATATTAATGTACTATGTAATGCCAATGGTGGTATTTATTGCATTGATAGGTTTGGGACTTGCCTTTCCTCCTCCTCCGGTAGAGCAAAGGATAGGAGTGAACGATTCATTATTCTCAAGCCTAACAGAGTTTAAATGTAGAAATTGCCATACATCGGGAGGTACTGTTTACGATCCTGCTACTACATTGAAAAGTGATGATAGTGTGCCTGGAAGGCATCATTTACTAGTAGCGAGTGGAAAATATGTTTGTACGAATTGTCATCCTGTTATAGATGGTCAAGGTATAACAATGGTTAGAGATTGTATACAATGTCACGATACTGTCTTTAATAATATGACAATTAGAAGACCGCATCATGAGACTTTAGATGCTCAAGAAAGACATTGCAGTAAATGTCATGGTAATCTCGTAGATGATTATGATGATGGGCACTATATACCTCCATATGACGTATCTGAAGTAACCCCTGATACTAAATTCAAGGTTGTTAATGAATCTTCAGGGAAGAAATGGGGAGGTTGCGAAGCTTGTCATGAACAAAATCTGGCAAGTGATATACCGTCTAATAACAAGTCACATCATAGGCTAGGGAGTCTAAGCGGATTTAATCCTCCAAATAATTCGAAATGTGCAGCATGTCACGATACACATAGTGGTCAATTCGGACCTGATTTTATAAGATACTGTGAAAGGTGTCATGCAGTGAAATCTTTGCATAATATTCAATGGGACTTTGCAAATACTTCTGGAAGTTTGGGAAATGGTCATATAGGTCAAAATTGGGATTGTATGGGCTGTCATGCATGGTTTGTTGCAGGAGATGTTGCACCTGGCACAGATATCATAGTACCAAATATTGAAACGATAAGTACTAATAAAGTATTAGAAGGAGATACAACTTCATTTACTATTAAAGGTACCAACTTTGTGACAACTGTAGGAGGAGTAACTCATTCTTCTGTTGCTGTCATATCAAATGGTATAAGTCTCAATACTATAAATCCGACTTCTATCAGTCCGACTACAATGACTATAACAGTACCATCACTGACCAGAGGTGCCTACGGAATATATCTATTGACTAATGGAAGTGTAAAGAGCAACAAATTCTCACTGGTTTCTGTACCAAAAGTAATAATAAATTCAGCTAAGAAGAGCGGTTCTATAGTGACTATTTCAGGTTCAGGTTTTGGAACATATGATCCTGTATATAATCGTTATGTCAATGTAACAATCAAAGACAAGACAGGAGCTATTACCCGTAATATTTCACAGGTCAATAGTTGGACAGATAATTTGATCAAAGTTACTAGTTCAACTGCAAGCGTTGGAGATACGGCAACTGTCAATAGCATTTATGGCAGCAAATCTGCGAGGATTACAAAATGATAGGTGATAAAATGATAGGTGATTAAGATGGCAAAAATGTATCAATTTAACAAGCATTTGATGCTTGCGATATGTTCGATTTTGATATTTTCTTCAATGGCTACCCTGGTAGTTGCCCAAACGTTGCAGGTATCCACTGATAGATATTCTCTTTTTGCACCATATTTGGCAGGAAGCAAGGCCAGTGTGGGAAGTCTAAGTTCTGACTTTAAAGCATATGCATTATTATTGGACGACACCGGCAAACCACTTTCAGGAATAAATATTACCTTTGAAATTCGTTCTGCAGCAGGTTTGGTAAAGGCTACAAAATATAATATTACTCAGCAGAACGGTTTGGCAAGTGTGTCATATGATACGAATGCAGACTTTACCAGTGGTACAGATACAGATTATGGTACGTGGATAATAAAAGCATTTCGTACAGGTAGTCCTACCGTTACAGAAAGTACAAATATGCGCATAGAAGCAGGTGGAAAGGCTGGAGGAGGTTGTGGTCAAGATAATTGCCATAAAACAGATACAATTTCTGGAGCAAAACCTCTTTCACCATACACAGAGCATTACGGACAGACATCTTCTAGAGCAGTGGCGGCACACAAAAAGAACAATCATCAAAATGCAGGATGTCCTGCATGTCATCCAGGTTATGCAAGTGATAAAACTGCTGTTGGAAGCGACGGTAAAATTTATGGAAAAACTGCAGATGTACATAAGAACAATACGTGTGAATTCTGTCATGGAAATTGGGAATATATTAAAGGTTCAGGAAATGGAATACCAAAGATGCCAAGTTGTACACAATGTCATCCGGTATATAATAGCAATGTGAAGAACATAAATACTCTTGCCAATCTGCTTGCAGGAAACGGTATATCAGTATTCTCGTTCAACTATGATACAAAGACGCCACTTGTTGCTCATAATGGTACCAGTGACGTGCTTTATAGCCTGACGGAGGCTGTACCATGCATATCATGCCACGGGCCTGCACATAATAATTCAAAGCCATATTTAAGTGCTGGCAATAGTGTCACAGAAAATGAGAATTGTTGGTCCTGTCATACAGACAGAGCAACGACTCATAAATCAAATACGAATTGTGTCGGGTGTCATACACAGGATGCGCATAATGTAAGCATATCAATATCAGGTGGAGGAGGGCCAGATTGCATATCATGTCATGGCACTACGGGAAGTGCGACATCTAAGGTAGACCAAAATGCAATGGCTCTAGGTGAACTTGCGCATGCTAATCTAAATTCTGGAGCTACTGCGACTGGAGTTAGTGCTGAAAATAAGAAATGTTGGGGCTGTCACCAGAGTGATGGAAGTCAACCATCATCTTCGAGTATGGGAGATAAATTTAGTAATCCATATAAATGTTATGAGTGCCATAATACTACTAAACCATATCCCAATGTGACAAGTGCATTGACAGTAAGCGAACATTTCAAGAGTGGAACTGACATAAAGTCTGCAATATCAGCAAGCAGCGATACAGCATCATGTCTGACGTGTCACAATTTATCTGAGATGAAGGTATCCTATACAGATGTTACTGGAACAGATTCTTCTTTCTCGTCGCATTACGGTAAGAACAGAAGTGAATTAAGAATTAACGGTGATACAGATTGTGCATATTGTCATCAGAATGTGAATACGGCATTCTCTGGAGCTATGAGTAATGTCAACAATATGAATATGACAAATCATTCGACAAATGGAGCAACTACCCCTGGTTGTACAAATGCAAATTGTCATAATACAGGAAAGATACATGATGCATCATTGGGCAAACCAACAGATAATTCAGACACATATTGTAAGACTTGCCATATCAGCGGTAAGAGCGAACACAAAGGACTATATTGTACAGAATGTCATGCTAACAATACATTAGGAAACACTGCTGGTAGAGATATACACGGTATAAAATATCTACAGAAAGACAATACTTTCTCTACAAGTAAGACTAATGTAGTAGACTGTACGACATGTCACCAATCAAATGTTGTAGATAGTTCTCTTGGAACATTTACACCAGAAAAGATTGGAGCATTGCATCATTCGGATAATGTTGCCAATGGTAGTAGATGGGATACTTATTGGACTTCTTCTAATCCAATAGAAGCATGTATATATTGTCACAATGATACAAGACATGACTTGGCTCCATTAGGAAGACCGTTATCGTGGAACTCTTCCTATATTATGAGAACTCCAGTTGGTTCTGGAACCAATTGTGCAGATTGTCACTTTAGCGGAGATAGTAACTATGCAGGAATGAGCAGTACATTTACAGGTGCAGGATTGAAAATACCTCCTGAAATTACAAGCGGAAGTTGGAATGGAAAGCCTGGATATTTCAACCATTCTCTTGGAGACTATACCGATGCCACTTGTAAAGGTTGTCACTATAAAGGAACTGGAACGACTGTTGGTCAAGTAATGCACGACGTATCTGAAGGAGGTGGAGGAGGAAGCGGAGGAGAACCAGGTAATTATACAGGCAGTTCTTCAAATTGTAAGGGATGTCATCCTTCTCAGTACGACAAATGGGCTGCTAGTACACATACGAGTAAACTGATAACAAAAGAAGATGCTATGGCCAGAGGCTATCCCAATCCACCAGGTAGTTATAGTTGGGACAATGTGAGCTTTGTTATTGGCGGCAAATGGAAGATAAGGTATGTGAATGATACAGGTTATATCATTACGACAGGTGGAAAGAATCAGTATAATGTAGATGATCAGATATGGACAGATTACAATAAAGATGTAGTCAAGAAATATAATTGTGGTCATTGTCATACTACAGGATATCTCGACAATGTCTCAAATGTAAACAAAGAACCATTTAAGACATTAACACTTCAAGGAAAGATTCCTAACGGAGTATATAACAATAGTTTGACTCCAGGATTCGTAGGTTACTGGGCAGAGAACAGCATAGGTTGCGAAGCTTGTCACGGACAAGGAGGAGATCACATAAACAGTCCTAGCAAATTTAACATAAGAAATGCCTCAGAGGTGAGAAACAATCCAGGAATATGTGGAGATTGTCATAGCAGACCTAGAAGTTCACAGTACGGAGAATATGAGAATTTCAAACAATATCCAGCCGGCATAAACGACTCTTTTCTGGATGAGACTCTCTACGATGATAGTCCGATGCCAACTGTTAATTACAGCCAGGTAGGAGGACATCATGAACAATGGGAAGATTGGAAATCAAGCGGTCATGCGAATGCAAGTACAAATTGTGTATCTTGCCACGGTGGTCACGGGGTTTCAGATCCAGCATATGCAGGTGGACCTACTGGAAAGACGAAGTTTACAAACGGTACAGTATATCCGGCAGCAGTAAATAAAAGTTGTATAGATTGTCATTCTTCTCTTCCGAAACACGGAACGTATAGTTCCAATTCTGAATGTATAAATTGCCATATGTCGATGAACAGAAAATCATCGAATAAGATAGACCTAAGATCTCACTGGTTCGATATAAAAGCATTAAAAGACAATAAGAATGGCGACATACATGCATACAACTTCAATACTCTAACAGGAGTTACAGAATCTTGTACATATTGTCATAATTCGTCTGTCATCAACAAACCTATATATAAGGCGAGTATAGGTATGCACAAGGATGTGAATAAATCTGAAGGTATTGGTCTGTTAAATAGTTCAGACTGCAAGACATGTCACTATACAAGTACTCAAACAAGAATATGCGAAGATTGTCACATAGATCAGGTTGTTACTTCTCCAAAAGTGGATGAACACAATAGTAGAGGTTTAGATGTAAAGGTTTTGGAACAATGTTCTTTATGTCATAACAACAGTATTAATGCATATGTATATACGGCAAATGCGAGTGTTGCCCACTATGGTACGACTACTTCACTGATAAATACCTCCAACTGTATAGACTGTCACAACGGTCAGTATACTGGAGATCCAAAATGGGGTTCGCCAGTAAATATCAGTACAAGTACAAAGAGGATACATACAGAGACAACAACTGCAGAATGCGACAATTGTCACAAAGACAGTAGTGTACCAACATTAGCAGGTGTAGATTTCCATAATGCAGCAGTTAGGCAAGGAGCTGGAGGTGACGATTGCGTTGGTTGTCATGCCGGTGTAGAATAGAAAAAGAGTAGAAAATCATTATTTATTTATTTTTATTTTTATTTTTTCTAAAGATTAAGCAGAGATAAAATTGTTGTTTCTACTTGGTCGGAAATTAATTAAAGATAATACAAAACGATAAATCGAAAAAATGGATGGTAGAAACATCAAGGAGACAGGAGATATAAATATGAATAAAACATCGAGGAGACAGGAGACATAAATATGAATAATACATATAGAATGAGGTAATAAAATGATAAATAAAAACAAAAGGATGGTGACAGTCATTGCCATTTCGTTTTTTTCTGTCATCTTTTATGGAATAATTGTGGCAAATGCTACAATATATCCAACATATGATAATGAAGCAGATTGTAGAGGTTGTCATGGTTTAACAGCAAACAGGCATCATTTTCTAGTAGCCAATGGTACACATCAGTGTACAGATTGTCATGCAATGAAATATGATAACCAATCTCAATCTTATTATCCAGAGGTAATAAGAAATTGTCTAACATGCCATGTAGAAAAAAATCATACAAATGTCCATCATTTCCTTGTGCAACAAGGTTTATTTGTATGTTCTGATTGTCATCCGATGATATATGACAACGCAACTCAATCTTATAGTCCTCAGGTAACTTGGGATTGTACGACATGTCATTCGACTGTGTTAAGATTAAACGAAACTCCGCCTCCTTCTCCGACACCAGCTGTACCAAATCCGCCGACAGTGAGCAGCTTTTCACCTTCTTCTCCTGTAAATGATATAATTGGAGCAACTAGAAAATTTAATATATCAATTGATCAAATAGTAAATTTGACATGGTCTATTAATGGTAATCCAGTCCAGTATGATAATAATGTTACAGATGCAAGCTATACTAATACGAGCACTGTTCTTGGATTATGGAATGTGAGTGTAAATGCTTCTAATGTTAATGGAAATGTGTCATTCACATGGGCATGGAATGTGACATTATTACCACCTTCTCCATCTATTACAAGTACATTTCCAGGTTCATCTGTCAATGATTCTGTTGGAGCATCAAGAAAATTCGGTATTACGATTGATCAGATTGCCGATATAACATGGTATATCAATGATGTGCCTGTACAATCTGATTACAATGTTATGGGATCGAGTTATAACAATACAAGTGCATCTATTGGTATATGGAATGTGAAAACAGTTGCAACAAACGCAAATGGTAGTGTGTCATATTCTTGGACATGGAATGTGATTGACATACCTAATCCACCAAAAATGATTAATTTTTCTCCTTCTTCTCCAATAAACGATATTGAGGGAGCATCGGAGACATTTAGCGTTCAGACGAATCAAACTACGGATATGGTCTGGTATGTCAATGATAATCCTGTCCAATCTGATTATAATGTTATTGAATCAAGCTATACCAATAACAGTGCGATTGTTGGAACATGGAATGTGAAAGTAAATGCTTCTAATGTTAATGGTAGCGCAACAAATTATTGGACATGGAATGTTATACAAAATCCTAAGCCAATGACCATTATAGATCCCCCAAATGGGACAAATGGTTGGTATACTACTAATACTATTTATCTCAATGCTACAGATACTGATAGTATAAAATATACAAATTACAGCGTAGACGGAGGTTCATGGATTAGTAATCCTGGGTCTGGTACGATTTTGAAAACTCCTGTTACATTATCAGACGGGATTCATTCGATTCAATATTACTCAGTTGATAATTTGAACGGTATAGAACTTACTAATACCCAAACAGTTAAAATCGATAAAACTTCTCCACAGATAACAATCAACTCTCCAGTTAATGGAAGCATATATACTCTGAATCAGAACCTAATTGCAAATTGGTTTGTCAATGATATTACTTCAGGAATTGCTACGGCAACAGGAACTTATCCAAACGGAGGTACTATAAGTACATCATCTCCTGGAACAAAGAATTTCAGTGTAATTGCGGTGGATAATGCAGGAAATACAAATACGAAGAATGTAACATATTATGTTCGTTACGGTTTTGGTAATTTCCTTTCACCTATAAAGAATGACGGAAGTAGTATTTTCAAATTGGGAAACACTATACCGATAAAGTTCCAATTAAAAGATGCCAATGGAAACTATATTACAAGTGCATATGCAACATTGACTATAACCAAGATTTCCTCGTCCATTACAGGGAGATATTATGATTCTAGTACCACTTTGCCTGCATCATCAGGATATGTATTTGTATATACAGAAAATGGTCACATGTATATGTATAACCTCGCAACTAAAGGTATGTCTACTGGAACTTGGCAGATAAGAGTAGATATTGATGACGGAAGTTATTATACTGTGAACTTTTCGTTAAAGAAAGGTTAGACTGTTAGCTTTGATACTTTCCTTCTGATCTTTTAAGACACGAATGAAGGTATGATTTTTATATATTAAAAAGAGGTGAATAATGGGAATAGGTATATTAATAGTGGTCGTTGGTTCTTTGATTTATAAAGGAAGAGATAGAGTAAAAAGACTATTTAATAAGTACAGATATAATGAAAAAGATCAAGATATCGGATGTGTTGAAAAAATAAATTAAAATAAATTTTTTATTTTTGATTCATGTTTTCTGATATTTTTTTTTTTGATAATTTGACCATCAGCAAAATTAAAATTTTAATTCATGTTTTTTGATAGATATAGGAAGTTTTTTGATAAAGATTCTGATAATAAAGGAATAATAAATTCTCTCGGTCTGGTATTTGGAGATATTGGAACAAGTCCAATATATACACTTACTGTCATTTTTATTCTATTAAAGGTTACAGAAGAAAATGTGATAGGAGTTCTATCTCTTATAGTCTGGACACTGGTCATACTTGTAACAATAGAATATGCATGGCTAGCTATGAGTTTCAGCAATAAAGGTGAAGGTGGAACCATAGTTCTAAAAGAGATATTAATTCCTCTTTTAAAGTCTGGTAGAAATATATCGATTATCACAATATTATCTTATGTGGGTATATCTTTTTTAATAGGCGACGGTGTAATTACTCCTGCTATTAGCATACTCAGTGCTGTTGAAGGATTGCGTCTGATTCCTGGGTATGAAGATACAGGATATACAGCCCTTATTTTTATTGCGAGCATAATTGCAATTCTTCTATTTTCATTTCAGAAAAAAGGAACAGAAAAAGTTGCATGGACATTTGGTCCATTGATGTTATTATGGTTTATAACAATTGCTATTTCAGGAATTATATCTATAATATATACTCCGAGCGTATTTAAGGCTATTAATCCATATTATGCGATAAATTTCATGATAGAACATGGATTAAGTGGATTTTTTGTATTATCTGAGGTTATTCTATGTGCCACTGGAGGTGAGGCATTATATGCTGATATGGGTCATCTTGGAAGAGAACCAATATTAAAAGCTTGGAGATTAGTTTTTATTGCACTCATTCTAAGTTATCTTGGTCAGGGAGCTTTTATAATTAGAAATCCTGATACGACTAATATTCTATTTGGAATGGTATTGAAACAGACAAGTTTATTGTATATACCATTTCTGATATTAAGTATTATCGCTACAGTGGTTGCTTCTCAGGCTATGATTAGTGGTATGTTTTCTATAATGTATCAGGCCATGAATACAAGAATTGCTCCAATGCTAAAAATTGACTACACATCTGGAGAGATGAAATCACAGATATATATCAGTGTAGTAAATTGGATTCTTCTGGCATCAGTTTTATTCGTAATTTTCCAATTTAAAGAGTCAAAAAATTTGGCTGCGGCATATGGTCTGGCTGTAACAGGAACCATGACCATCACAGGCATTATGATGACTATGATCTTTTATATGAAAGATAATAAGTCCAAAGTAGCCATAGCATTATTCGTGACATTGGCAGATATAGTATTTCTTCTTTCTAATATGTTTAAGATACCTCACGGTGGTTATTGGTCGATCATAATATCATTTGCAACATTTACTCTGATAATGGCATATACATTGGGACAGAAAAAACTACATAAATCTCTTAGAAGTATGGGTCTAGAAATATTTCTGGCAAAATATAATGCTGCATATGATACTGCAAATAAGATTAAGGGGACGGCTTTATACTTCGCAAGAGATTTTCATAAAATTCCTCCATATATTCCTTTGGTAATGTTTAAAAATGAGATAATATACGAAAATAATATAATCATTTCTATATTCATAAGAGATACTCCATTTGGAGTGACAAGTTATTTCAAGAGTGATCTTGCAAAAGGATTAAGAGCTTATGAAATAAGTATGGGATATATGGAAGTGATAGATGTTGTTAAAATATTGAAAAATGAAGATATAGATGAAAAGACTATATTTTATGGAGTAGAAGACATAATGACGTCCAATATATTATGGAAGATATTTTCAACGATTAAGAAATTGTCCCCATCTTTCGTGCAGTTTTATGATCTTCCGCCAGATAAAATTCATGGTGTAGTTACAAGACTCGAAATGTAGAAATGTGTAAGATTGCGTAAGATAGTGCCTCAGATGCGCATATATCCTAGGCTGTAAACAGCGTTGAAATGCAAGATAACGCATCCTTAGCATGTAGAAATGCATCCTAATACTTGTGTATGCCCTTTAAAAAACGCTTAATAATAAAAAAACGAAATAAAAAAATTCTGAAAAATGAATTAAAGTTTCATATAATAATTATCGATATTATAATTATTTAACAAAAAACTTTTGTGAAAAACGAATTGATAAGATCGATACGAAGTGATAGGCAATACTAATATATATATTAGCGTAGATGCTAGACAATCGTACAACGTCGTATTACTGCCTGTTAGCATCGCAGCATTTCTGCAATAGTAAAGCTTATATAATTATGCGTTGTGTTAGTATTGCATTACAACAAATAGATACTTTTTATCAAGTATAATATGGTGGTTGATAATAATTATAATATGATATTTAAAACGATATTGTTACAAAGAAACAACGATATTGTTGCAAAGAAATAGATGGAAAATTAAAAAACAGACTATTGTAAGATATCTTTTAAGAAAAGAGAAATCAGATGAAATTATATACAATTGGAAAAAAATTATTTTCCTATATGAAAGTGTTTTTCTTTGTGGTCACGATAATAGTTTTCTGGTTGACATTGATCGGAGCATCACCTCTAATAAATGGTCAAAAGTATCCTATTCAAATTATTAACACAACCGCAGAAAATAGATTGCTACCCATTCTAGCAGAAAAACCAAAAACGGAAAATATTACTAATATCGTCGAAACTCCTATTATTTCATATTTCGATAATAGAAGCCATAAAACATTTCCTCCAAGGGAGAAATCAATTATCCTTAGAATGGATATAGAAGAATATGCAATGAAAGATTTGGTGATAAATCTCACAGATACAATATTAAATATGAACATGTCGGTTACATTGGTTGTTCCACCTGATAGAAATTTGCACAATGATTTTAATATTAGAAAATATCTAATTGACAAATCAAAAAATCCAAGAATAGAGATTGCGCAATACGGTTATGATGATAATGTGACTGATGATGTGACTAATATTACAGAGAACAACAATAATACAAATAATACAGAGAATGTGACTGATGGTGTTATTACTAAGATTACAGAGAATAACATAGAGAATAATAATACAAATAATACAGAGAATGTGACTGATGAAAAAGATGTGTATAAAATGATAGAACTAGGAAAAAAAGAGATAATAAACGACCTAAGAATAGTTCCTGTTACATTCGTACTACCATATGATGAATATGATAGATATCTTATAGAAGTTCTAACAAGATTAAATTTCAAGATTATCTCAGCAAAAGTAAATGACCTTAATTTTGATGCAGAAACAGATACAAATTTTACTTACGAAAATGAAGATGATAATACAATAGAAATAAGTGGTGCAACGTGGGAAGACGGTCCAACAGAAACTATTTTAAGTAATTTAAACACGACTAATAGTACAAATGACGATCCAATAAATATCATAAATAGTACAGATATACAGTTAGTGGGAAATGTAGCAAGTATTGGATATAACGTTAGAACATCAGCTCAAGATCAATTAATTCCTATTAGGAATGTGTTGAAAAATTGTAAAGTATCGCTAGATGAGAGAAATATCTGTGTCATTTTGATCCATCCTCAAGACTATTCTATGGAGGACGAATGGGCTATAGATGATATAAAACATGCTGAATTTGTCAGTCTGTTAGATGAGTTAAAAAAGTTGAATGCTAAATCAATAACATTTAAAGATTTAATAAAATATAATTGATACCGATTTGGAAGTGGTTAAAAATGAAGATATATAATAAATTTATATTTGCAATATTGGCATTATTGATTTTGTCAGCAATGACATTTGCCAATGCTCTAGATACAAAAACTCCTAAGAATGAAGTTCTTGTTGTTTCTCAAACAGAAGATCCTACTATTATTTCTGTGCAACCTACAGATACTGTACCAGATATTACAATTGCTCCTATACCAGATATTACAATTACCCCTATAGCAGATATTACAAACACTCCAATTTCTACTCCTTTGCCTTCGACTCCTGTAGCTACGATAGGCACATCTTCAACTTCGACTCCTGTAGCTACGATAGGCACATCTTCAACTTCGACTCCTGTAGCCACATCTTCAACTTCGACTCCTGTAGGAACATCTTCAACTTCGACTCCTGTAGGAACATCTTCAACTTCGACTCCTATAGCCACTGCCACGATAGGTACAACGACAAATGGGTCAGGGTCAAATGTGACCTCTGATAGTGCTACAAATGTGACCTCTGATAATGCTACAAATGTGACCTCTGATAATGCTACAAATGTGACCTCTGATAATGCTACAAATGTGACCTCTGATAATGCTACAAATGTGACCTCTGATAATGCTACAGATGCTACTTATGAGGAATCAAGTGAAGATTCTGGAGATAGTACAGAGGATTATGAAAACACAGATAGAAATTATGGAGGAGGTCAAGGTGTGACTTCATCAAATGTAGATCCTTATAGTAATATATTTAAACGCGAGGTAAGAATAAAGAATCTCATTTCTAATAAGGATGTAGATTATACATTTGTAACTCCTGAATTCAGTATATACCAGGTTTTTGTAAATGGTAAAGAAAATGAATTTGATATAACTTCAATGATTGAAGATCTGATAGAAAGGTCAAAACATACAAAAAATCCTGTTCCTGGAACTGTATATAAAAATGAGAATGTATGGATAGGAACTAAAAGATTAAATAATATATCTGTTAGATTCAGAATTAATAATTCTTGGATTTCTGACCATGGAATAAATGATGATAACTATTTTATATCCTTATTAAGGTGGAATGGTGATACATGGTTGGCATATAAGACAAATTTGACAGGTAAAGATAGTGAATATTCATATTACAGTACACCAAATATTAATGCACCAATATTGAAGACCGGTACAGCATCTTTGTCTCTATTTGCGATAAGTGCTTTGCCAAAAAAGATTAATAATATAGATATATCTTTGCAGAAAGGAAATACTATACCAATAGAAAATTCACAAAATGATAATAAATCTGAAAGTTCTGAATCTAATATCTCGAATCAGGGTTTAATAATGTATATTGTTGGTATGATGAACGATTTTATTGACATAATGAAGAATACTATACAAAATATATGATAAAAGGGCAAAGAGAGATAGAATGGTTAAAACGAATAAGAAAATTTATGCAGATTTGCTGACAATATTATTATGGAATATTGCGGCATTCATATTTATTATCTCTCCAACCCTTCAGAATAGTATTACAAGAATTATTTTATCAGTACCAATTGTACTGTTCATTCCTGGTTACCTAACAATAGGGGCCTTGTTTCCAAAAAAGGATGATATTGGTACAATAGAAAGAATTGCATTTAGTTTTGGTCTCAGTATAGCGATATTATCTCTTTTGGGATTTTTATTAAATTTTGTTTTTGGAATAAGACTTATTCCAATATTGATCTCTATTTGCACATATAACTTAGTTCTTATATATATTACGTTCAATAGAAGAAGAGAGCTACCTGAAAATTTACAATTTTCAATAAAATTTGATAATATATCTGGAATTGTTCAAGAACTAAATATCCCAAGAGATAAAATAGGTCTTATAGTTGCGGCAATACTTTTATCATCGATAGCTCTGCTGGCAGGAATGGTAAATTTCATTATTACAACTCCAAGTGCAGGAGAGAAATTTACTGAATTTTATATATTAGGTCAATATGGCAAAGCAGATAATTATTCTAAAGAATTAAAATTAGGCTATCCTGCCACAATATTGGCTGGAGTGGTGAATCATGAACAGTCTTATGTCAATTACACTTTACAAATAGTTCTTGAAAAAAATATAATATTTTCTGAAAACTTATTGTTAAACAATAATGAAAAATGGCAGAAAAATGTTACATTCTCGCCAGATAAGAAAGGAAAAGATATGAAATTAGAATTATTATTATTTAAAGAAAATAATTTTGCAATTCCTTATAGAGAATTACATTTATGGGTGGATTCAACATGAAAAAAGCAATATATTTTCCCATAATTGCTATGGCTATTGGAGAGATTTTAATATTATATGATAAGGTATTGGTTGGATTAGGGATACATGTAGCAAATCTATTTGGCATCATTATTATAATTACATTTGCGAATTTAAAATTGGAAACAAAAAATATTTTACAAACTCTAATATTATTTCCTCTATTGAGAACTATCAATATTACCACGCCACAATTATTTACAAATATCCATTTGCAACAGATATTAATGTCTGGAATTATGCTTATGCCTATGTATTATATCGTCAAGAGTCAACAAATTTCATTTAAAAAATTAGAAAAAGATTTTGATAGAATTTATATCTATATATTTGCTATTATTTTGACATGGACTATAGGTATAATTGTTAGACAATATATGAGTATTTACAATGTTCAGACATTTGCTCCTGCCGTTGTATCTGACGGAGGAATATTTACTGGAATATTTCTTATGGTTTCATTTCCACTTTCTTTGATTATTTCAGATACGAAATATTACGATAAACATGTATCAAGCACTTTTGGAATGTGTAACAACTCTCTATTAATGGTGTTTGTTGCAATTGTGATTAGTGGAGTGATGGCTATAATTAATATTTGATAAAAGTGCGAAGACAAAAAAATTTTAACGAGAAAGAATGATGAATAATAGAAAATTTCAAAGAATGGTGGTAACAGTTATCATTCCTGCACTTAATGAAGAAATATCCATTGGAAGTATGGTCATTAAGGCAAAAAAATATGCTGACCATGTGATAGTAGTAGATGATGGAAGTACAGACGATACTGCTGAAGTAGCACGAGATGCAGGTGCAGATGTAGTAAAACATCCTAGAAACAAAGGAAAAGGAGAAGCTCTCAAAACCGGGTTCTTTGCTGCAAATCAAAATGGTACGAAAGTAATAGTGACCATAGATGCAGACGGGCAACATAATCCAAAGGATATACCAAGAGTAGTAGAACATATAATTTCTGGAGAAGCTGATATGGTAATTGGTAGTAGATATCTAAATGGTAATATACCAATTTATCGTAGAATCGGACAGAAGATACTTGATATTGCTACAAATATGAATTGTGGAAAAAATTGTGGTATTAGCGATACACAGAGCGGTTTTAGAGCATTTGCAGTGAACACTTTGCAAGCATTTCAATTCAATCAGAATGGTTTTTCTATTGAAAGCGAGATGCTGACAGAGGCGACAACTGCAGGATTGAGAATTAAAGAGGTAGATATTGCATCGAGATATGATGTTGACTGTAATACAGATAATCCCGTAATTCATGGGATGACAGTATTGACTGATATAATACGTGATATGGAATTTCGAAGACCATTATATTATTTTACAATTCCAGGAATAATTCTTTTTGCTGTAGGATTTTATATTGGAATGAATTTTATCAAAGATTTCATAAGGGTACCAGAATCTGAATTTTGGTCTATATTGTTAATGATTTTGCTGGCATTGATTGGTATATTTTTAGCATTTACAGGAATAATTTCAGATTCTGTTTTGAGACTACTACATAAGAATAGAAAATAAAGGTGAGAAAATGAAAATTGCATTTGTTACAGAATATATTGCCCCAAGGCATAAACCATATTTTGGAGGAGTCGATTCAAGAACGCTTAATTTGGCTAGACATTTGATCAAAGATAATGATGTTCATATTGTGACGTCTCTTTTAGAAGGAACAGAAAAAGAGGAGAATTACGATGGAATTACAATACATAGAATTGGCGACGTTAGAAAATTTACACAGAGAGGAGACTTTATTAAGCGACTGAAATTTAATTCTGATATAGTCTCAGAGATATCTAAGTTGGAACCAGATATTGTAGATGCAAGTGGTTTTGTAGCTTATGATGGAGGATTTAAAGCTGCAAAAAAGATAAATGTTCCTGCAATTGTTACTGTTCATGAGGTATGGCAAGGAGATTGGGTACAAAATATGGGATTGATCAATGGATTTATAGGACATTTTCTGGAAAAAAATTATTTAAAATATAAATTTGATGGATATGTTGCCGTTAGTGATTTTACCAAGCAAAAATTGATGTATAAAATGGGTATAGATTCAGAAAAGATAGAAGTAGTTCGTAATGGAATAGATCTGGAGTTATATAATTCGACTATTGTTGATAAAAAATATGATGATCCAACTGTAGTTACTGTATCAAGATTAGTACCATATAAAAGAATAGATGATTTGATCAAAGCTTTAAAAATATTAAAAAGGGATATTCCAAATATTAGACTAAAAATAATAGGTGTCGGTCCTCAAGAGATACTTTTGAAAAATTTATCTAGGCAATTAGGACTTGAAAAAAATATAGATTTTCTTGGCAAGGTCAATAAAACAGAAGATATGATAAAAATTTTGAAGCAATCACATGTTTTTGTATTATCAAGTATTACAGAAGGTTTTGGCATGGTTGTTATAGAAGCTATGGCTTCAGGAATCCCATATGTAGTGTCAGATATACCTCCCATAAGAGAGACGACAAATGGTGTTGGAGGATTATACTTCGAACCAAAAAATTTCAAAGATTTGGCTAATAATATAAGAAGAATATTAACAGACGATTTATTGCAAAAATGTTTGACGAGAAATGTAAAGAACTATGTCTCACAATTCGAATGGGACATAATATCAGATAAAGCCAATAGTTTTTACGAAACTTTGAACAATCATAATCACAATAATAACCATGATCATTGAATAAATTATTAAGGATAATCAATAATAATAGATATAATAATAATAATAGATATAAT
>Ga0209520_10000138_pt1 | contig 37529 bp, 61 predicted proteins | sample Rifsed16ft1_FD_184009 | JGI IMG/M metagenome (GOLD analysis project Ga0209520, IMG submission 184009) | Soil microbial communities from Rifle, Colorado, USA - sediment 16ft 1 (version 2) | ecosystem: Environmental > Terrestrial > Deep subsurface > Rock core/Sediment | place: Rifle, Colorado...
ACCTAATGCAAAAACTTTCTTCATCGCCAAAAACCGATATAACATCAATTCTTCTATGTGATATGTTGACTTTTCTACATAAAATACATTTCTTCAAGGGTACTGAAGTATTATTAAATGATGTTTCGATGTAAATATTGCGGTAAAATACTTTCATGTTGACAAAAACCTATCCGTATGATAGCATATAAATATGCAAGATTATATTAGAGAGTATTTATCCTTACTTGGCAAGAAAAGCTGGCAAAAAAGGAAAAGTCCCCAAGAGTTTCAAAGAATGAAAGATATTTCTAAATTAGGAGTAGAGGCGCGGAAAAGAAAAAAGATATAGAAAGATTTACTTGACAAACATCAAACCGTATGGTATTATGTATTAATATGAACTTAGCAAAAACCATACAATGCTACAATTACTTCTCCGATTTGATTGCCAAAGTATGCGATGGCGACAGACAAGACATGGATACTATGGCGAAGAGGTATCTTTGGAAAATTGAAGACTTAGAAGAAATTGTTGAATTTATAAGACAATGTGAAGATCTAGGAATACATATTATAGCTCGAAAGCAAAACTAACATGAAAAACTTACATCTTAAAAAGAATAAATCACGAAAACTTACGTACGCTTTAGTAATTGTCTTTATTCTTATTCTTTTAATAGCGTCATTTTACTTTGTATTAAAGCAAATAAGCATGTATTTTGATACTCATACGTTAACTTTTAATCAAGTTGTAAAAGTTGAATTAAAAGAACCGATAACTATTAAAGAGAGAAAAGCCGCTACTAGGGAAATAGTTAAGATAATTGAAAGCATACCCGCTCCTTCCGATTTAAAAACCGATCCTGAAAAACTTATCTATAAATATTTTGGAATAGAGCATTATAAAATGGCTATTGCGGTAAGTCTTTGTGAAGGGCTAAATCATCCAGCCGATGGGTTTAATACAAATACTAATGGAAGCATTGATATAGGCTACATGAGGATAAATTCTGTTCATTTTAAAACTCAAGGCTGTTCACTTTTAGAAGTCGCTACTCCAGAGGGGAATATAAGCTGCGGTTATAGGATTTGGGATAGAGCTGATGGGATAGAGGGTAATAAAGAAGGTAGCTTTTCGCCTTGGGTAGGTTTTACTAATGGCTGTGCCTTAACGAAATATGAATAATATGAAAGATTTAATAACTGAAACAAGATGGTGTAAAACACACGCTCCTAAATTAGTAGGCAAATTCAAGAAGGATGACAAGTGGGAATGGTATGGCCAATGTTATACGGGATACATTCGTAAAGAAAAATGCGAAGTAGTAATTGAAAAGTTTAATGAGGCTGAGACTCAACAAATGATATAATTTCAGGTACAGTAAGCAAGGCAGAGGAAGGAGGTGAAAATGATGAGTGATTTTTATTCTAAAGATGAGGATTATAATATACCAAGTACTTCAAGATATATGCGCTGGCAGGATGGTGATAATAGATTTCGTATTTTAGGCGCATTTTCGGAGGGTACAGCAATTCAGGGAATTGAATATTGGAAAACAATAGATGACACAAGAAAGCCTGTTAGAATTCATAGAACTGAATCTGTGCCTGTTGAGGAGCTCGAATTAAACAAATTCGGAGAACCTGATATACCTAAGTTTTTCTGGGCTTTTCCCGTATGGAATTATGCCGAAAAAAAAGTACAGATTTTAGAGATAACCCAAAAAACAATCCTAAATTACATTAAAAAAGTAATTGATAATCCAAAATGGGGTGATCCCAGAGATTACGATTTCATAGTTACTCGTGAAAAACAAGGAGAAAAGACTGTTTACACGGTAACTAATGATCCAAAAGAAAAACTGGATAAATCAATTATTGATATATATTTGGATACACCGATTAGGATTGGTGCGCTTTTTACAGGTGAAGATCCTTTTAAGGATTCTTGAGTGAATTTTTCATTAAACTATTAAAGTAACTTGGTTGTTAACTGGGGTGTGGTTGCCGAACAATTTGTAAAAGATTGAGGGGAATATGACTTTGGAAGACGCAAAACATTATTTTTCAATGGCGGAGAGAGAAGGCTATTTTGTGCCAGATAATCTTAATATTATGACAGATGAGGAACTTATTAAATGTGCAAAGGAATTGGGGGCAAGAGGAGATGCGGAAATAGATATTGAACGATAGCAATGAAAAAGATGGAACAAGCAAGTAAAACACCAGAAGCAGAATTAAGATTTAGAAGAAATCATGGATGCTTTTCACCTAATTGCAGAAACTTTACTTTTTTAAGAGATTGGGCAGGTTGGGTATGGTGTATAAAACATTACTGGAAACAACTTTGGTTAATAGAACAAAAAGGCAGGAGACTGTGGTTTTTAAAATCTACTCAGATAGTCTAGGGACAAGCAAGAATAGATACGGCAATAGTTAGTTAAAAAAGAAAGAAAGGAATATAGGTAGAATGAAAGAAAATAAATCAGATTTAATTAAAAAGAAGGAGGTGGAAATATGAGTGAAATTAAGCAATACGAGAAATTGCAAGTACCTTTTAAAATACAATACGAGAAATTGGAAGTACCTTTTAAAATAGGAGACGCTTATTTCATAAGAACGGTTACCTACCATATGACAGGTAGAGTAAAGGCGATTGTAGGACAATTCTTGGTTTTAGAAGATGGGGCTTGGATAGCAGACTCTGGGCGATTTATGGATGCTATTAATAAAGGTATTTTATCTGAAGTAGAACCAGTTGAAGTTGATATGTTTGTTAATATCAATTCTATTACAGATGCCTTTTTATGGAAAAACAAACTTCCAAGAGAGCAAAAATAGTTTGTTAGCCTGTCTGCTGATAGGTTTTGTCTGTCGGTAGGCAGATAAGAAGGGATACATTCTTTACCACGTCCAAAGAATATGAATAGATTTTTAATTGCAGGATGTAACTTATACTGGGGGTCTTGGTCTAGGTCTTGGTCTTGGTCTAGGTCTGGGTCTAGGTCTTGGTCTTGGTCTGGGTGGTCTAGGTCTAGGTCTTGGTCTGGGTCTAGGTCTAGGGCTTGGTCTTGGGCTTGGTCTAGGTCTTGGTCTGGGTCTAGGCCTAGTTCTGAGTGTTGGTCTGGGTTTGGGTAAATAAAATAAGGTAACTATCCCTTGACAACAGGTAAAATAGGTGTATGAGGAAAAGAAAGGACTATAGGTAGAGATGAAAAAGAAAAAACAAAAAATTGTAACAGTTAACATTAGTTTACCAGAAGCTATTTTAAATAAATTTGATAAGGTAGCGCAAGAATAGCGTTAGGGAAGAAGTATCCTAATTCGTTTGGCTGTGGAATATTATTTAAAAACACATTACTTAAAAACAATGGATTAGTTAAGAGTTAAAACAGAAAGAAAGGAGATTACAATGGAAGACAGAACGGAAACATTCAAATTAAAAAGCGGAGCAGAATATACTATTAGTTGGGATGATAAATGTTTAGTAATTGAAAAGGGCATAACACATCTTGAACCAGAACTTTTGCTTCTACTTATGGATTATGCTTGGAGAAATAAAATAAAGGATTTTGATATTTTACTAAAGGGCAAGGTCTAGTTAAAACAGAAGGAAAGGATAGAGATGAGAATCGTCAAGTTTAACGAGGATGGAAAACATTATGCAACAAAAGTATCCAAAGAGTTTTATATTAAGTATAAGAATGCTCATTTTGAAAGTGGAATTATTAAAAATTCAGCTCATCCAGAAAATAAAATATATTTTGCTCAAAAAAATAAAGGGGTAAAAGAATTTGATATATGGATAGAATTAACCATTGATGAAGCCTTGGGGATTGCTAATTGTCTTATCGGTGCATGCTGGGGATATTTAATAAAAAAAGAGGTTAAGAAAGAAACTAAAAACCTAATCTCTAAATAAATACTTAATATGAAAAGTCTAGTAAAAAGAAAGGACTATAGGTAGATATGAAAAAGATTGAAGCAGATAAAATTATAAAACAAAAAATTAAAGAACTCTTGGAATGTCCTTTTTGTGGGAACATACCTAAAATTGATTATAGAGTAGACAAAAAACATATTAATGGAAGTATGGGACATTTTGTAAAAAGGTTACCTTGTTGTGATGTTATGGGTTCAGGACAAGTTGAATTATTCTTTTGTAATAACAATAAACCCGCAGAATACGAATTATGGGCAAGAATGGCATGTCTTTTAGTTGATGCTTGGAATTATAGATCTTGTGAAAAGAAAGGACTATAGTCAAGTCTGACTTGACTATAGGTAGTATGAAAACTCAATATAAAAGAAGAAAAGACAAATATGGAATTTATAGAAGACTTAATGACTTTAAAAATAAGGTCTGTAATTGTGGGTGTTATTTTAAAGATCATTATATAGACAAACCTTGTGGAAATTATAATTCTTGTAGACGCTGTGAGGAATGGCAAGCTATTTATGGCTAAAAGAAAGGACTATAGGCAATGAAAAAAAGAGAAGGATTAGGTTGGACAATTCAAACACTACCAATCGGAGATATTAAGGAACATAAAACTAATTTCCCCGAAGATTGTGAATGTAAAATAAGAATTGATGATAAAACAGGAGTAATCATGCATGATAGTTTTGATAAGAGGGAAAAGAAAGGACTATAGGTAGAATGAAAAGAGAAATTAAATTCAGAGCTTGGGGAAATATAGATAAAAAAATGTTCTATTGGAACATAAATGATGCTCAATCGGATTGGGTTGTTCCAGACCAAGAAGTTTCTGATTATATGCAATTCACAGGTCTTAAAGACAAGAACGGAAAAGAGATTTATGAAAAAGATATTTGTAAAAATGGAGATTGGGAACAAGATGCTAATGCTTATAATTATAGAGTTGAAGAAGTCAGATATAACGAGCAGGAAGCGAGTTTTAGTGGATGGAATTATAATGGAGATGGGATGACCTGTGAAGTTATTGGCAATATCTTTGAAAATCCAAAATTAAATAAGAAAGGACTATAGGTAAGATGAAGATCAAGATTTCTATAACTCATTGGATTACAGGTTCAGTATTATTCGAATACGAAACCGAAAATAACACTATTAAGAAAACATTGGAAGAAGCTGTTAGTCGGGGAGCAAACCTTCAGGGAGCAGACCTTCAGGGAGCAGACCTTCGGGGAGCAGACCTTCAGGGAGCAAACCTTCGGGAAGCAGACCTTCAGGGAGCAAACCTTCGGGAAGCAGACCTTCAGGGAGCAGACCTTCAGGGAGCAAACCTTCGGGGAGCAAACCTTCGGGAAGCAGACCTTCGGGGAGCAAACCTTTGGAGAGCAGACCTTCGGGGAGCAAACCTTTGGAGAGCAGACCTTCGGGGAGCAAACCTTTGGAGAGCAAACCTTCAGGGAGCAAACCTTCGGGAAGCAGACCTTCGGGGAGCAAACCTTTGGGTAACAAACCTTCAGGAAGCAGATCTTCGGGGAACAGATGGCGTTCAAATGTATTGGCACATCCACCATCAACAATTAGCAGAACCTTTAACCGAACCTTTAAAAAACAGGATTGCTTATATTAAAAAAGATAAGCCGAAAGACGAAATTAAATTAAGGTTAAAACTCTTAAAAAAAGTTAAAGCTAAACTGAAAGATCATCCACATACCAAGAAAGGTTGGGAAAAACTCCACCGCCAAGAATGTCCAAATTGTACATGGGACGGAAAGAGCATATTTAGAGGTGAGAAAGGACTATAGGTAGGATGAAAAAAACAGATATTATAGAAAAAGCTAAAGAAGATTTAGTAAATAGCGTTCAGTGTCAAATGATTTGCTCAGATGGCAGTGGTAAGTCAGTGAAGGTTCATTTTATGGGTTGTTCTTTTTATAGAGGATATGAATGTCAAAAAAAACAGAGCAAGTCGGATCATTTTTGTCCATGTTGTGATTGTAATGGGGATGGCCTGAAAAATAAGTATAAAAAGAAAATAAAATCCAAATACCAAGGCCAGCGTTTTGAGGGGAGATTATGAAGATTAAAATAGATCAGGCGTATTCACTTCAACTATATAGAAAATGAAGCTTAGTGAACACGAATTACAAAATTTAATTAGGGAATATCTTGCGCGTAAGGGCTGGTTTGTATTAAGGCTTAATAGCGGAATGATAAGAACTAATAAGGATAAAATGGTAAGGCTTGCGCCTGCTGGTACTCCTGATCTTTATGCTCTTAAAAAAGGCAAAAGTATATTTATTGAAGTTAAAGCAGGATATAATAAGGTAACATTTTATCAAGATCAAATGCTTAAATTAATTGAAGATCATGGAGCTCAAACGATTGTGGCTTATAGTTTGGAAGATGTGATTAAAAGTTTGTGATAAGAATAATACCGTCTGAAGTAAAATTTACTTTTACAGCTGAGGAAATAGCTGAGGAATTAAATATAAGGGTGGAAAATTTAAGAATAATATTAAAGTTATTTAAGTTTAGGAAAATATTAGGTCAATATAGATTGACGGAAAGAGATATAAAAAGACTGAAGAAAATATTTAAGAAGAATCAAAATTTGACTTTTTAAATTAGAAAATGATATAGTTATTTTGTTTGTGGATATTAATAAATTAACTCGTGAGCAATGTTTGATTAGAATATATAATGATGTTTTATTACAACAAATAAACGCAGAAATAAATATTGAAGTATTAGAAGAAAGGCAATTAATAGAAGTTACATTAAGTCCTAATATGATAGATCAATTAACAATGAATAAAGAAAATCTAAAAAAAATAATAATTTCTATAAAAATCATTGAAAAGATGATTAAAAAAGAAACAGAAAAAAAGAATTTAAACTAATATGATTCTACCTTCAAGAGGTTTAATTTATATTCAAATTGTAGAATCCGACTCTAAAACTAAATCTGGTTTATATGTTTCTAATGACGAAGATTCAATGTCTGCAAAAGTTCTTGAGATTGGCGGTTCAAAAGTATTAGAAGATGGTGTAGTTTCAAATCCTCCAGAATTTATCTTAGAAGACAAAGATGGTAATTCAAAAAGTTTGCATTATCTAAAAAGAGGAGATATTATTTTTTTTAAAAGACATACTGCACATGAACTCGAAAATTATGGCGAAGAAGAAAAAACTGCTTTGATACCATTTGATAGTGTTCTCGCAATTCAATTAAGGAGGTAAATTTTGGCAATAATTTCAAAAGATATATTATTTGGGCAGGAAGCTCGAACTTTATTAATGGAAGGGTCAAGAATAATATCTCAAGTTGTTGGGACAACATTGGGGCCTCGTGGTCGAAATGTAGCCTTATCTTCAAAATATGGTGGAGCAATTGTGGTACATGATGGAATAACAGTAGCAAATGAAGTAAAACTTGATGATCCAAAAGAAGACATTGGTGTAATGCTGATACGAGAAGCAGCACGAAAAACCAATGATTCTTCAGGTGATGGTACTACTACAGCTACGATTTTAGCATATGAAATATTAAAAGAAGGAAACAGTCACGTAATTGCAGGAGCAAATCCAATGCTTCTTATTAAAGGAATTGAAAAAGCAGTAAAACAAGTTGTTAAATACTTAAAAGAAACATCTGAACCAATTAAAGATTCAATTGATAGAATGATTCAGATTGCTACTGTTTCTGCGGCTGATAAAGAGATAGGAGGTGTTGTAGCACAAGCTCTTAAAAAGGTTGGTAAATATGGAGTTGTAACTGTTGAAAAGGGATCGGAATTAGGTTTTGTAACTGAATATAAGGATGGAATGGAATGGGATAAAGGTTGGATACATCCTGTATTTGTTCTTAGAATTTTAGATGGAAAATTAAATATTCGGTTGGAAGCAAAAGTTGACAAACCATATATTTTGATTACAGATCATTCGATTACTTCTCCTCGTGAAATCTTACCTTTTTTAACTCACTTTTTAGAAGCAGGACTTAAAAATTTACTTATTATTTCAGATGGTATAGAACGTCAGGCAATGACAATATTAGCAGAGAATTTTGAACGCGGAGTTTTGAACGTTTTGCCAGTTCCAGCACCTTCGCTCGGAGAACATAAAAGAGATGGACTTGAAGATATTGCTATTTTAACTAATGGAGTATTTATCAGTAAGGAAATGGGGAAAAAAGTTGAAGATACAAAAATAGAGGAATTAGGTCAAGCTGAATCGGTTTTAGCAACTAAGGAATCGACAGTTATTATTGGTGGGAAAGGTGATAAGGAAAAAGTGAAAGATCGTGCAAAACAAATTGAAGAACAATTAAATCAACAAGAACACGAATATTTAAAAGAAAAATATAAAGAAAGATTGGCAAAACTTACATCAGGAGTTGCTGTAATTAAAGTCGGTACAGCATCTGATACGGAAAATAGAGAGAAATTAGAAAGAGTAAAAGATGCAATAGGTGCGACTAAAGCTGCGGTTGAAGATGGAATTGTGGAAGGTGGTGGTCTTGCATTGTTTAACGCAATACCTAAAATTGAAGTAGAACTTGATATGTTGAAGGATGAAGTTTTGGGTATTGATATTGTAAAAAAAGCATTATCAAAACCTCTTAAACTTTTAGCAGAAAACGCTGGAATAAATGGAGAAGTTGTAATAAATGAAATTTTAATGAGAAAAGAAGGAATAGGATATGATGTTGTTAATGAAAAATATGTTAATATGAAAGAAGCAGGTATTATTGATCCAGTTAAAGTTACTATTTCAGCAATTCAAAACGCGGCAAGTGTTGCTTCAATGATTTTAACGACTGAAGCTCTTGTTGTGGATAAACCATCTGAGCGTGAAAAAAAAGAACAAAATGAATGATATAAAAAAGGGAGAGCAAATAATAAGAGCAGTTTATAAATCGGCATTAGGTGCTCTTTTTGCTATTGGTATTCGTTCTTCTTCCTATATAGATCATTTTACTAATACTTTTTCTAGTAATTTAGACAAAGAATTTTTAAAACTTGGTCTTTTAAATCAAAAAGATTCAGATTGGACATCTGAAAAAAAACCAGTAGAAGAATTAAAAAAAACTAAAGGTTTAATTGAAGAATTAAAATTACATATATTTACCGAAAGTGCTTTAAAGAAAGCAAATATTAAAACTGTAGAAGATCTTTTATCTTTTATGCAAAAAGAAAGCCTTTTGAAAATAAAAAGAATTGGAAATAAATCCGCTAAAGAAATTATAAAAGCTATTGAAGTCTGGAATAAGCCGTGAATGGCACAAAATAAAGAAAGAATTATATTCTAATATATGGAACAAATAATTGCTATTGCTTTTATTTTTATTGGTCTTTTCTTACCTTATATTTTATTTGTTTGGTTGTATGGCGTAACGTTAATTAAAAAACTATATGAAAAAGAATGGATAAAACAAAAAGGTATTAAGGAAAGTGTTGTCAAATGGGAACAATTAACTCCTGAAGAAAGAATGGAAATATCGAGGCAGGAAATTTCAGATAGTGAGTGGACAAAATGGTTAGGATCTCCAACACCACAAGACGAACAAAGAATGCGAGATGAGAAAGTTTTTCAAGAAGGACTCGTTCATCCGCCGAAGACAGATATACAAATGCCAAAAGATATTAAATCACCAAAACCATGATTGAAATTAAAACTTTATGGTTAGTTGCAGCCACGATCTCACTATTTTTTCTAATATGGTTACTATCGCAGTAACTAGCGAATATTATAAACGTAAATGCAGTGTTTGCAATTTAGAAGAAGAATTGCCAAGAGCAGGAAAAATATGGAGTGGTTATAGCATTGAAGCAGAATCTATAAGAGATTTTGATAGACGAGAATATGCAAAAGATTTACTGCAACCGAAAGATGAAAAGGGAGAAGTAAGCGAGCTTTTTGATGATGCGTATGGCAATCCGTATAAGCAAGCAGAAGTGGGTACACAAGTAGATAGATATAGAATAAAGGATGAAAAACGAAATTAGAAATATAAAAACTCTACATAATTGGAATAAAAATCCTCGTGCTATTAAAAAAGAAGACTTCGAACGTTTAAGAAATCAAATAAAAGAATTAGGCCAGTATAAGCCTCTTATTATTACATCCGATGGCGAGGTGTTAGGGGGTAATATGCGGCTGCGTGCATATCAAGAGTTGGGTATTAGTGATATATGGGTATCAATTGTTGAGCCTAAGACTGAGGCTGATAAAATAAAAATAGCTCTATCGGATAATGATAGGGCGGGGTATTATATTGAACAGGATTTGGCAGAACTTATTACTAATTTTGGTATTGATATTAACTTAGATAATTACAAAGTGGATTTAGGTAAGACTATTACATTAACGGATTTATTAAATCAATTTAGACCTGATACGGTGGAGGACGAAGCACCAGAGGTATCTAGTGAGCCCGCAATAAGTAAGTTGGGGGAACGATACCAGCTTGGTCGTCACTATCTTTTTTGTGGGGATGCAACAAAGATAGAGGATGTGGAAAAGCTAATGGATGGGAAGAAGGCAGATATGGTGTTTACTGATCCGCCGTATGGGATGGATTTGGATACAGACTATTCAGGTATGGTTGGTATAGCACGGGGTAATAAATATGACAAAGTCATCGGGGATGATAAGCCATTTGATTATAAGTGGTTTGATTTTCTTGATGATATCAAGGAGCAATTTTGGTGGGGTGGGGATTACTATGTGGAGACACTACCTAACTTTGGTAAGGATGGTTCTTGGTTTGTATGGGATAAGACTGGCGGTGGAGTTAGTCCTAACTCCACCTACGATAAAATGTTCGGTTCTAATTTCGAGATGTGTTGGTCAAAACAGAAGCATAAGCGAAATGTGATTAGCTATGTTTGGAAGGGTTTTTTTGGTTTGTCTCAAGAAGACACCAAGAGTAGAATACACCCTACTCAAAAACCAAGAGAATTGATTAACTGGTTTATAAAGCAATTTGCTAAAGATAACGACATAGTCCTTGACCTCTTCGGTGGCTCAGGATCTACTCTTATTGCTTGTGAACAAACAAATAGAACCTGCTACATGATGGAAATTGACGAGAAATACTGTGATGTTATACGAAAACGCTATGAAAACTTTGTAGGTAAGGAGGATAAATGGCAAAAAATAAAGTAAGACCTACACCTAATCAAGAGAAAACATTCGAGGCTATACGAAGTGGTGGAAAGACCTTGCAAGAAGCTATGATTGAAGGTGGTTATTCTCATTCATCTTCACTAAAACCGAAACAAAATCTCACAGATCGAGCTGGCTTTCAAACTTTAATCGAGAAGTATCGTGAGGAGTTGCGTAAGGCGGGCATTAGTAATGATCTTATGGCTAGGGTGCAGACTAAGGGTTTAGTAGATGAGGATGCTAAGGTCAGACTTGAGTATTTGAAAGAAACAAAAAAGGATTTTGGAATTTTCCAACCTGATAATAAACCAAGTAATATTCTGATCGGGATATTGCCGAAGAAAGATTATGAGTGGTAGAAGTATAAATTTATCTCTTGGAGAATTTGCGAGATTTAACTTATCATAATGGCGATCAATTATATAAAATTTATAGAAAGCAACTTTTCTATCAAAAATAAAGAAGGACAAATAGTACCTTTTATTTTATGGTCAGTTCAAGATAAGTATTTTATAGATATCATCAATCATTATGGTAAACCACTATCAGGCGTTCGTGATATCATTCTCAAGGCTCGTAAGGAAGGTTTTAGTTCTCTTATCCTTGCTATGTTTGCAACTGATTTTCTTATTGAAGATTATCCCATTGCTTCTATGTGTATTTCTAAGAATAGAGAAGAAACAAGAATGCTTTTTGAAAGAGCAAAGTTTTTTATAAATTCTGCTCTTTCTAAATATAGAAAAACAATTGATGATATTTGCGATACATCAAATTCCAATGAGTTAGTAAATAAAATAAATGGTGCAAGATTTTGGATTAGTACTGCTGGAAGTAAAACTGCTTTTCGGGTTGAATCTATTCAAAATCTTCATTTTTCGGAGGCTGCACATTTTCCTGATACAGATATTTTAACAGCCAAAGAAACAATAGAAGGCGCATCGCAAATGGTAGATCAAGGAATAGGAAGAATATTTATTGAATCAACAGCTAATGGTTATGGAAATTATTATCAGAAATTGGAAACTAGAGCTCATCAAGGTAATTCTTCTTTTCGGTCAGTATTTTATTCAGCATTAGAACATTATTCTCCTAATTGGTTAACTGAAAAAGAAAAAGGATTTACGACAAAAGAAATGTTCCTACAAGAATATCCAAATACCAGAGAAGAAGCATATATGTCATCAGGTTCTAAGTTTTTTGATACTGCTGGAATTAAGTATTTGCAGAATTTACAGAAAGAACCGATGCAACAAGGAAATTTGAATATGTATGGAGAAATGATTTGAAATGATACCAGCAGAAGTTACTTCAGAAATTATCAAAACAATTATTGATAAAGCAAAAGTAGGAGTTAATCTTTTGGAACTTGAAAAAACTGCCGAAATCGCAATGACACTTAGAAATGTAAAGAGTGCTAATAAAGGATACAAGCCTTCTTGGACAAAGAATCCATTTCCATCTGTTATTTGTTTAGGAGTAAATGATATAATTGCTCATTCTCCACCTTATAATTATTTTCTTAAAGATGGAGACTTATTAACAATTGATTGTGGAATAATTGTGGATAATATGGCTGGAGATGCAGGTATAACTATTCCTATTGGCAATATATCAAATAGAGATCAGCGTTTGTTAAGATATACAAAAATGGCATTATATGAAGGATTGAAAGTAATCAAACCAAATGTTAAGATTAATGAAGTAGGAAGGACAATTGAGAAATTTGTAAATTTTAGAGGATATGTAGTAAATAGAATTTTGCATGGACATGGAATTGGTAAACAAATGCATGAAGAACCACTTATTCTAAATTTTGATATTGGAAAAGAAGAAATTATAACTATTGATAAAAAGGGGAAAAAGAAATATTTATATAAAGCATGGGATAATATTCCTTCTTTCTATGAGGGACAAATTGTTTGTATTGAACCATATTTAACGTATAAAGATCAGATTGGTAAAAGAGATTCAGATGGTTGGACTGTTAGAACCAGAGATGGTAAGAAATCTGCTATGATAGAGGCTATGGTTAAAGTTACAAGTACAGGTTGTGAGATATTAACAACACATTTTAATTACAATTCATTATGAGAGAAATTGCTATTAGTTTATGTTTCGCCTGTGAAAAACCAATGCAAGAAGATAATACCCTTAAAGGTAAATATATCTGTATAAATCAAAGGTGTTCAAGAGTTGGATTATTAAGTTCTATTTCTTTAAAACTTACTCCTAAAAAAGAAAAACCAAAAATTGAAACTGATGAACAAGGACATAATCTTCAATGTAATAGTGGAATAGGAAAAGATTGTGATTGTTATTGGAAAGGTAAGAAAGATGGTAAAAATTTACCGCCTGTTGGAAGGAAATGAGGAAACAGTTGCAGGTGCAGATCCAGGTGAAGGTGTTTCCTATGCCGCAGCAGTTATTATTTCAAGAAAATATTTAGATATACCAATTATTTATCATTCAAAAGTAGAATCTCCTCAATTTGGATATGAACTTAATAATCTTGGATTCTATATCAAGAAAAAAACTGGTGAATTTCCTTTACTCGCTGTTGAACGCAATATTGGTCAAGCAACTATTGAAAAACTTAGAGATCTTGGTTATCCTCTCGACAAACTATATAGACAAAAAACATTTGATCGAATTACGCAAAAAATAGAAGAAAGAATAGGTTGGACTACTACCTCTGCTAATAGGCGTTTGATGTTGGATACTTTGGCAATGGTTATTCGTAATAAAGAATTAAAAATTTATGATAAAATATTTGTGTCTGAAATGCTTACTTTTGTTATCAATGAACGTTCTAACGAACCTCGTCCTGAAAGTGGTACGTTTTCAGATTTAATTATGGCAGGAGCAATTGCTTATCAAATGCTTTCTGAATATCCAACACCAGCAGAATGGGCACCAAGATTAAAACCTGAGAATAAAAGATTCCTACCCAAAAAAGCTGAAGGATTTATTGTAGAAAAATGGAATCCTAATGCTAATCGTGATTGGAGATCAGTTTAGATATTGACTTTTAGATTTTTAAGTAATATATTGTAAGTGAATGGAAATGAATATAAATTGTTATGCCTACCCACGTTTATTCTCCACTTGATGAACACAAAGAAGGCGTAGGAGAAATCCGCGATTATTATACTATTGATGCCTCGGATCAAGAACTTGTCAAAATGATTGATAAAAAAATAGAATCGGTAAGTAAGGAATATGAAAATTTTAGAAAAGAAGGAAAAAGAAACGAACGCTATTGGGCAAAAGATCAATTAGAAGGTTTAAATTTACGTTGGCATAATTCAAAAATAGTTCAAAACAGAATTTATATGTCGGTTGAGACAATGGTACCGATTATTACATCTCGTCCTGCTGAGCCTGTAATTAGTATTCTTGATGGAGAAGATGATGATGAGCAATCAAAGCCTTTTGTAGATAAACTCCAAAAAGTTCTTCTTGATAAATATAACGATGAAGATTATCCGCAACAAGCATTATATGAAATGCTATCAAGGCATCTTCTTTTATATAAAATAGGAATAGGAAAGATTATTTGGGGTGAAGATTTGGATGATTTTATAATTGAATTTGTCCATCCTCATAAAATTATTATTGGTACAGACGGACATTATAATAACGATGTGTGGGTTGCTCAATATCTTGAAAAATCACTTAAAGATTTAATTAAAATGTTTCCTGATAAGGAAGATGATATTCTTGCCAATATTTTTCCAGGTACTTCTGTAAATCTTCAAGAATATGGTTCAACGCCAATTGGATTTTATGAATATTGGAATGAGGATGGGAGTAATGTTATTTGGAAAATGCGGGATGTTATTTTACAGAAAAAATTAAATCCTTATTTGGTATGGAAAGAAGATAAGACATTTGATAAAGAAGCTAATCATTTTGATTTTCCCCATAAACCTTTTATGTTTTTAAATTCTCAGAATTTGGGACGGTATATTTGGGATGACACTACGCCAATTTCACAAGGTATATCTTTGCAGGATGGAATAAATCTTATTCAACGAATTATAACTGATACCAGCAGAGATCAAGGAATTTTAGTTGGTGCTCAAGAGTTAATAGATAGAGATGAATTATATAAATATACAGGAGCACCAGATGATAAATTGAGTGTTAAGGGTGGTGATCCGACTCGTGCTATATATAGAGTACCACCTAAACAATTAGCTTCTCATGTCTTAGATGATTTAATACATCTTGAAAATTCTGCTGATAATGTTATAGGGACTCATTCAACTACACGAGGGGAGAAATCAAAACAACCGACTTTAGGACAAGATATTCTATCAAAAGAATCTGATTATGGAAGAATTGATGCAATAGTTAGAGGAATTGAACGTGTTTCTTCTCAGATTTATAATTGGGAAATTCAAATGATGATGGTTAAATATAAGAAAGAACATTATGCAAAAGTACTTGGAGAAAATAAAGGAACAGAACTTGAAAAGGAAATAAAAGATTATAATAAGCGTGGAATTAAATTGATTGTTAAATCTGGATCAACATTGCCAACTGATAAGATTTCACAGCGTCAAGAAGCATTAGATTTAGCAAAGATGCAGAAAATTTCTGATCTTGATTTATTTAAGCGTATGGATTTTCCTAATCCAATGGAAATGGCAAAAAATATTTATTTACAAAAGGTAGCTCCTGAAAAGTTATATCCTGATTTGGCTGTTGAAATACAAAAAGATCGAGAACAACAAAGTCAACAATTACCAAATGGTCAAGCTGTTGCGCCTATTGCTCCAATGGGACAATCAATGGAAGGACAGATTCCTCAAGAATCCCTTCAAGAACAACCTCAACAGCCAATGCAACAGCAATTTGGCACACAACATACAGGAGTATTTTTACAAGGTGGAGAAGTTGCACCATTTGAAGGAATTGACCCCTCACAATATCAGGCTCATTTGACTGCTGAGTTTCAATTTTTAGCATCTGAACAGTTTTTACAACTTCCAGAAATAGTACAAACTAATTATGCAAAACATGTTTTGGCTGAACGACAAATGTTACAGCAGGGTTCGTCAGTTGAAGGACAAAATGTTGCGCCACAGGGAGGCGTAGTAATATGATAGTTAAAAGTGGAGGTGGATATAAAGTGGTTTCTCATACAACTGGAAAAAATCTTGGTAAATCTTCTACTCTTGCGGCTGCAAAAAGAAGGCTTGCTCAAATACAATACTTTAAGAGTAAAGCATAATGCCAACATATAACCAAGTCCAATTACAACGCGGAAAAGGATTAACGTTTGAGGAAATTGGTCTTCTTTTTGGTGTAACTAGACAAAGAATACATACTATTTTTACAGGTTATAGATTAACAAATAAATATCGAGAAAAAAAGAGACACTTCGAACAACATCTTATTGGATCAAATCCTCGTAAACCATGTTTATTTTGTGAAAAAGAAAGGAATTAATGGCTAAATTTACAGTTTATGGATTACCAGGAGTATATAATTCAACACCTTTAACGCTTAACGATGAAGATGGTACTGCTTTGGCTGTTGATATTAATGGTCGGCTTATTCTTTCAGATACCGTATCACTATCTGTAGATTCAGAACTTCCAGCAGCAGCACTTCTTGCTGATAATACGACAAATCCGACTATAACCTCAGTTGGTGCATATCCACATTGGTTTGATGGTACGACTTGGGATAGGGCACAAGGAAGCTCAACAGATGGTCTTTTGGTTAATCTTGGAGTAAACAATGATGTTGTAGTTTCAGCAAGTGATCTTGATATAAGAAATATAGATGCCGCAACAGATGATATAAGCATTTATGGAGATGTAGGTATTCTGGATCAGCTTGATCTTACTAATTCAAATCCCGCAGTAGTTGCAATAGTAGATGCTGATGGGACTCAGATTACCAGTTTTGGCGGAGGAACACAGTATGCCGTAGATGCGGCTTTAGGCGCAACTCCTACGGGAACTTTGGCAATTGCAATTAGAGATGATGCTTTATCTACGTTGACACCTGTTGAAGGGGATGCGATAGGCATAAGAGTTGATTCTCAAGGGGCATTATGGTCAAAGGCGGATCATGTAATAACTGGAATTGGACATGGTGTTAAAACAGTAACTACAGCAGGAACTGATGAGGCTTTGGCAACTTCAACAGCTTGTAAAAAAGTTATAATTCAAGCACAAACTGATAATACGGGATTAATTGCTATTGGAGCAAGTGGAGTTGATGCAACCGTAGCAACAGGTACAGGCTTAGGGTTAACAGTAGGCGATGTAGTTGTTCTACAAATTGATAATTTGGCTGATATTTATATAGATGCTACAGTAAATGGCGAAGGGGTTCGCTATACTTATTTCACTTAATTTTTAATAAAAATTTAAAAGTTAATGAGTAAGAAAAATAAATTAAAGAAAATGATGGAATTATTAGACAAAAGAACAAGAACAAGCAAAACATACTTGTTAGAAACTTTATCTGATGGAAGAAAAAAATTTGTTTTAGATAGTTCAATAAATTCAATTCACTATAAAAACAGTCAAGATAAATGGAAGGACATTAATCTTTCTAAAAAGATATCAGATCAGGTTGGATTTGATTATTTAGTAGATGAAGCACCTTATAAGTTATATATTTCAGATAAAGGAGCAAGACGTTTTTATCCAGACAGAAATAAACCAGACTATTTAGAATTTGCAATTCCTTCATTCTTGAATAATAAAACAGGTATTTGGGATGGAAATAAACTTGTCTGGACAAATCCCAACTTTAATGTAAACATAATACTTGGGAATGATGGGGTAAAATTTCTTGCAGTTATTAAAAAACCAGTTTCTTTTGATAGTTTAAGTTTTCCAATTACTATAAGTAATATAAGTTTTTTAAAATATATTGGAAATTTAGAATATTGGGATACACCAACTGGAACAAGAAATATACCAATCATACGAAAACTTGATATATCTTATAGCAAAGGAATATTGACTTTAGGTTTTAATTTCACTGGTATGAATTTTCCTATAACTATTGATCCAACTTTAAATTTTCAAGTTGGAGCAAGTTTAGATGATACATATGTAAAGAATGCTACAGAGAGCAATAATCCTACCGCCGTAGACCTTTTTGTTGGGGAAGCTGGCGGGAATATTTATGATTCTGGATACCGTTGGACAGGGATAACAATAGAGGATAATTCTACTATTGATGTTGCCTATATAAGTTTATATCTTGATTTTATTGATTCTAGTGGAACTATAAAAACCATTATTTATTTTGAAGATGTATCATCTCCTGCTCAGTTTGATGGTGCTACTTGGGTGCCAGCTCGTACTAAAACTACAGCTAGTACAACGTGGGATATAAATTCTGGCGCTCCCGAAACTCAAGGTGCATTTAATAATTCACCTAGCATCGTGTCTATTATTCAAGAATTAATAGACACATATACCTATAGCAGTGGCGTAATGGCTTGTTTGCATCTTAATAATGCGAGTCCTGCTGGTAGATATATTATTTCAGATTCTTACGATGGAGTTCAAGCTAATGCTGCTAAATTACATATAGAATATACTACGGGAGTTCCACCAATAGACGCATTGAATAATTATATTGAAGCAGGATATACTGTTTAATTTGTCAACCCCTTCATATTATATTTCCTACTCTATATATTTACATTAAGCGGAAAGGTGTGAGCGCCTAGCTTTGCTAGGAAACGCACCTTAATTTTTTATATACGCCATTCAGTCCCCACCAGACTGTCAAAAGCAGGTGCAAAAATATGGCAATAGACCCAACAGTAAATCCAGTCCCAGATGAACAATTAGATGAAAAATTGGGACAAGATTTAGAGCCTAAAATTGAGGAGAAAAAAGAAGAAGAACTAAAAGTTCCTTTTCACGAAGATCCTCAAGTTCAGGCGTACATTGAAAGACAAGTTGCAAAAAGGATCGGAGAAGGAAATCAGGCTTGGGAAGAAAGGCTGAATAGATTAGAAGAACGTTTAACAACATCTCAACAGCAACCTGATAAAGTAGTAAACATTGGTGGTTGGACACCTACTGATCCTTCTCAAGCTGAGATTGCAAAGGCAATCATAAGACAAGCAAAACAAGAAATTTCTGCTGAGTTTATGCAGATAGATGAAGAAAACAAAAAAGTACAAGCAGCAGAAGATAAAAATTTTTCTGATTGGTTGGAAGAATTAAAAATAGTAGGTGTTTTAAAAACAGATGAAGATAAAACAAATTTTGCAAGATTAATAGTTGAGTATGATCTAAATGATAAAGAGAAATCAGTTGCTCTTTGGAATAAATTACAACAAACAACATTAGCTGCAAAAGAAGAAGGATTGGAACAAGGAGAAAAAGATGGCATCAAAAAAGCGCAGGAAGCAAAGGTAGGTTCAGCAAGAAAAGGAACTGAGCAAGGAGAAAGACAAAGAACTTTTCAGCAAAGAAAATTAGAAGAACCAAGTTTTGATGCAATTTTGGAAAGAGAACTTAAAAGATTAGGGCAATAATATATGGCAACATTTGATGATTACATACAATCTTTAACACTTCATAGTCTTGCACCAAAGGTAGCAGATGGTGTATTGGGCGGTAATTTTTTAACTCATAGACTTTTGATGAATTCAAAATCATACAATGGTGAGACCATGAAATTTGCTCATGCCTACAGAAAAAATACTTCTGGACAATGGTATGATGGAATGGATACTCTCTCAACAAGTAGAATTAATACAAGAGTTAGACTTTCTTTTGAACCTCGTTGGTTCTCACAATCAGTAGTTATAGCAGGAACTGATCTTGATGTTAATAGCACAAGAGCAGGAATTATTAAACTTCTAACAACCGAAATGGAATGGTCGCAACAATCAATGGCTGATACAATTGGTAATGCTTTTTATACACTTCAGGCTGGCAAAGCTCCTCTTTCTGTTTTGGATATAAGTGATGATGGTACTGATGTTGCTACATATGGTGGAGTTTCAAGAACAACTTACACTTCCTTAAATGGTCAAAGAAACGCATCAGGGGGAGTTATGACTGTTTCACAATTAGCAACTCTTTTTGATGATTGTGCAGTTGGAACACTAAAACCAACATTGGCTGTTGGGTCTGAAGCTGTCTGGACTATTTATGAAGGACTTTTACAACCAACGGTTCAAATGAATATTAATGTTACTGGTTATGCACAATCAACATACGATGGAATAGTCTCTTCAAAACAAGCACTTGGTGGGGATCTTGGTTTTGATTCGCTTTACTTTAGGGGAATACCAGTAGTTCGAGACGAAAAATCAGCAAGTCAAACATTTTTTATGTTTAATGAACCGACAATTGCTTGGTATTCTTTGCCATCAAGTAGATGGAATCAAGTAAATCTTGGTTCATCAACAATTGAAGGGCCTTATGCCAAAGGGCCGTCAACATCTTTTAAATTTTATTGGTCAGGATTAAGAGAGCCTACAGCTCAAGATGCAGAAGTAGGATTCTTTAAAATTGGTGGACAACTTATTAGTCCAAATCCTAGATTGCAAGGACAATTAACAGGAATTACAGGATAAAAATATGTCTACACTAACAGGTTTACCAGTATTATACGGAATTGACCCTTTTGACACTAAAACGGGTCAAGATCATCCATTAGGTGCAATCGGGTATGATTCATTTAGCCGAAAATACAGATATGCACAAGTTGGAGGTTCAGCTTTGGTTAAAGGAAATCTTTTGCAAAGTCCCGCGCGAAGTACTAATTATACTGATATGGCAGTACAAGCAACAGCAGCAGCAAATGCTGAGAGTATAGAAGTTACATTAGGTGGTACTGCAACAACTGCAAACCAATTTGTAGAAGGCACAATGGTTGTTTCAGTAACTCCTGGAATTGGACAAAATTTTACAGTTGAATCCCATGATGTAACTGCTGCATCAGGTACTTGCACATTTGGTATTTTTGAGCGCGTCTTAACAGCTTTAACAACTTCTTCAAAAGTTACAGTTACAAAAAATCCTTATGATGGAGTGATTCAAAGTCCAACAAGCAGAACTGGTATTACTGTTGGAGTTGCTCTAACAGCAGCAGCAGCTTCAGATCATTGCTGGATTGGTGTTGAGGGTCAATTTGGAGTTCTTTCAGATATAACTGTGGCAGCAGTTGGAGAAGGACTTTCCCCATCTACAACAACGGCAGGTTGTGTTACAAAAGCAGTGACTTTACTTGAAAGAATTGGAACAGCAGGCATTTTAGGAGTATCGGCAGAAGTTCAGCCATGTTTCTTAAACTTGCCATAAGGCTCATTGACGAGGTCTCTTGCAGACAAGGTTACTATTTCAGGATGAGCAAAGATTAGCCCTCTTTGTGAGGGTTTTTAAAAATATATGGGTAGAGCAAGCAAATATTTTTCACCAGTTGGAACATTTAAACATAAATGGTATCCAGATGATATAATAGATGGTAATACTCCTATTGAAGGTGGTAATGTTTGGTTTGTAGATGGAGATAAGTCAACAGGTGGTAGCGGCAAAAGCTGGGAGGATGCTTTTGGTGAAAGTGATTTTGATGGGAAATTATCCGATTTTCCTTCTACAATTGCGGCAGGGGATGTAATTTATGTTGCAGCTCGCACAATGGCTCAAACTGATACTGACCCAACTAGCTATACCACTAATTTAACCATTGATATTCCCCAAGTATCTATTATTGGAGTTTCAAGAGGCAGGACTCAAGGTGGACTTCCCCAACTTAAAGTTGGTGGAACTACCACTCAAGCAATTATTACTATTGCTGCCCCAGGATGTTTAATTGCGAATCTTGGTATTAATGGATCAGGTGCAACAGGCGGAGGGATTTTGCTTGATGATGATGGTGGGGTGACAAATGCAGCTTTTGGTTGGACTATTGCAAATTGTCATTTCAAAAACTGTGTAGGGACTGATTCCACTGATGCTGAAACTGGCGGAGCGATCCAATGGTCAGGCGATGGCGGAGCATGGCAGGGATTGGTTTCTGGTTGCAGATTCTACAAGAATGTGGGGGATATTGTATTGCCTGATGGAGCATCAACAATTCCACAAGATATAGTTATTGAAAATTGTGAGTTTTCGGGGCCAGCTGCCAGCACTGATTGTAATATTTATACGGGTACGAATGGGATAAATGGTCTTGTAATAAGAGATTGTACTTTTAGTGCCATGCCAAATATAACCTCTGGTGAAACAAAGAGATATGTTTCTTTAACTGGAAGCGTAGGTATTATGGCGAATTGTTATTTCGCTTCAATCGTTTCCCCAACTGGTTCACAAGTAACCTTTGCATCGGATGGTACAGGTGGTCTTGTTCCTGCGACAGTATTTATAACTGGCTGTTATGGAGAAACTACAACTACAGCCGAAACAGGCGAGATATTCAGAACTTAATTTAAAATAAAAATAAATTATGGCTTATACCCATAAACTTTTAATAGAAATTATCGGAGTTTCAAATAAACAAATTAAGGCTGATTGCGAATTTAATGAAGATAATATAGCAACTTTTCAAATAACAGATTATGGTACAGGTGGATTGAGTTTGGAACAAGCTGAATTATTAAGTAGATTTGTGGATTTAGGAAGAAGAATATTTAATACATTTGGAGATTTTACAAAAATAAAAATAAATAAAATTTAATATATGGCTAGAAAAAAGAAATATTTAGTTGACGAACCTTTACCAGAAGAAGCAGTTGACGAAGCTGAAACTCAAATTCCACAAACTTTAGTAAGATGTCCAGACTGTCCTTGGAAAAGAGGATTAATAGATGAAAAAACACTTTGTTCTAAATGTAAAGGTTCTGGAATGATATTAGCAGCAGCTTTAGAATAGTTGTCTTTTGAATGCTTAGGTCTATTGTCATAGGTTAATGCTCACATTTCCGTTCAAATTGACCTAAGCATTGAGAAGACAATATTCATATTAACCTATGCAACAGAAATATTCTTTTACAAACTTCACAAAAGAAGAATTTACAGGGCGTTTTGCTGGTGTAAACTATATTTTCGCTTCTGGTGAAACACGTGAATTTGATCCTGATAAGCATTATATGCTTATACTTCTTGCTAAACAATTGGCTGATCGCGAACTTATAAAAAAAGTAAAAAATGTTGGCCGTGATCCTAAAGACATGGAAACATGGGGAAAAGCACTGGATGAATTTGGAAAACCTTTCACAATAACTGGTGAAATACGTAAATCTCTTATGAAACAAGCTGTTGGTTTTTTGATAGATACTCCAATTCCTGTTCCAGAAGATCAAATTGAAGAAGGAGGAATAACAAAAGAACAATCTGAAGATGTTAAACAGTTACAGAATCAAGTAAAAGATTTGACGCAAATAGTGCAACAGTTAACTCAGGTTGTAAAAAGCAATCAACCTCAACCGCAAACTGAAATTCCCTCCAATATTGAAGAACCAATAAAAGAACAACCTAGTATGACAAGAGAAGCATTGTCAATGCTCGCAACGGATCTAGGAATTGAGAATATAGAAAAAATGACAAAAGAAGAATTGATACATAATATAAGTTTAAGACAAGCGCAAATTTAGCCAAAAATACTTTTAATTTAATCGCTTGACATCGTAGAGAGTCTAAAGTTTAATAAACGTAAGACTCTCTTTTATTTATGTTTGGAAATATTTTAGGAGCAGCACAACGATTTCTGCAACCTGTTCAGCAATTTGGAAGACAGGCTGCTGGAGCTATTATAGGAGGAGTGCAAAAATTAGCAGGAGGGGCACAACAAATAGGACAACAAGCAAGACAGGCTTTTATTCCGCCACCTGCGCCTATTGCTAGAGCACAACAACCAATACCGCCACCTTCTCCTCGCCAATTACCTCCTCAACCACCGCTTCCACAAGCTACTCGTGCTGTTCTCCCAGCATCTCCTACTTTTAATCCGCCAAGTCCACAACAGTTTGGCGTTCCATCTCAGGAAGAAGCTAATAAAAGATTTGCTGAAGAAACCATGAGACGTTATGGGGAGATCGTTGCACCCCATGAACAGGCATTATCATCATTTCTTTCATTAAGACGACCAGTGGGCGAGATTTATACCGAAGAATCGGCAAGATTAGGAATACCTGAAAAGGAAAAAGTATTATCAGGGCTTGAAACTGATATTTTAAGACAACAAGGATTATTGGAAACTTTACCAACAGAAGCAATTCAAAGAAGACAAGAAACTGGAATGTTATCTGAGGCTGCAAGACGAAGAATAGAAGCAATGGAAGAAAGACCAATAAGAGAACAGCTTTTGAAAACTGGTCAGCTTGCCCAAACAGCAGATGTTGGATATAACAGAGCTTTACAGTTATCAAGACAGGCGGCTGATATTTATGGTCAGGAAACAGAGGCGGGGTTGCGGCCTTTACAATCAAATCTTGATGCGGCAAGAGCACAATTTGGTGTGGTTGCCGATTCTATAGCTCAGCAAGTAAGCGGACTTACTCAAGATCGTGAGTCATTGCTTCGTCAGTATGAGGGCGCTGTTAATCAAGGGTATCAATTGAGCCAAATTCAAGCTCAACAAGCAGGGCAATTGAAGCAACAGGAAGGACAGCATATTCAAACAATGCAGGTGGTGGCAAACATGACACGGGATATTGAGAGAAGAATGACTCTAAACTCTGTTATGGGTAAATATCTGGCTCAAGGAATGGATCCTGACACTATTTTATCTTTGTACAACGCATATAGTCCTTTTGGAGTAGTCAAAGAAACACCTGGTATTCTACAAAGCAGATATGGAGTTGGAGGAACAAGATTTTCAGGAATAACAGGAGGAGGTGGTGTACAAGCCTTGATAGATCAAGGAGCTTAATATGTCACAATATACATTAGCTTCACAAGACATAGACGCAAATAGAAGGACAATAAACTCTAATGAGGCATTTGCTTCAGAATCTACATGGACATTTGTTGCTGCCACCACAGGCGCAGTAGGTTCTCATACTCTTTTTACAGTTACAGGTAATGTTTTGGTATCAGTCTTTGGAATAGTTGATACTACTATTACCTCTGGTGGAGCACCGACTATAGAAGTTGGGGTTACGGGCAATACAGCAGTTCTTATCGCTCAAGGAACGGCTGCTAATTATGCTGATGGGGATGTTTATGTAGATGCAACCGATACTAGAGTTGGTGCGGGCACACCTCCTGCTATGCAGGCGATAAATGATGGATTGGATGTGCTTTTGAAGATTACAGGAGCTACTCTTACAGCAGGAGTAATTGATTGGTACTGTTTATGGAGACCTTTAAGTTCAGATGCAAATATTACTGTAACTACACCTGCATAGAAAGAATAGTGAGAAATTATGGCTAGATATTCTGAACCAGCACAACGATTTATTGCTCGCAGAATGCGAGAGTTTCATAGTGGTGAAATGGAAGGTCGTGGAGATCGCAAAATAACTGATAAAAAGCAAGCCTTAGCGATTGCTTTATCTGAAGCTCGCAAAAAAGGAATGGAGGTGTCAAGAAATGCCTGAATTTTCAAAATATTCTAATGAATCACAAGCCGATTTTGTAAAAAGAATGGCTGGAAAAGGTATTGGTTTATTAGTGGGATCAAAAGTAGGAGGAGCTTTAAAAATGGGACGTGCTGCTGCTCGATTCCTTAAAAAGAAAGGTAAATAAATATGGCTAATCCAATAAGAGAAGATATACAAAGAATACAAGGTTTTCACAGACAATTTGGTGGTTATCCAAAAAAACAGCAAAACCAAAGACAACCACAAAGACAAGGTAGGTTTGGAGGATTTGATAGTAATATTTTAAATGCGGCTAAAAGATTATTAAGATTTAAACGATAATTATGTATGGCACTAACATTTCAAAATTTTTACGAATTATACGAACAACACACGGGTGATGATACGGCTACCAATACTACTATTGGCAAAGCCCGCGTTAATGATACTCACAAAGAACTTCTAGGTCTTCACGATTGGTACTTTGCTGAGAAAACTGCCAATTTTACCACTGCCGCTTCCGATTATAAATATGACCTTCCTTTTGATTACGGCAGGATGGTAGCGGTAACTATTGAGGATTCTGATGTCCACTATTCCCTGACTGAAGTTGCTTCGCACGATCAATGGCAAAGAATCCAGATGTATCGTGATACCGACTCCTCGGATATTCCAGAGTTTTATCATATAACTGGAGATGAGATACAAATTTATCCAGTACCAACTAGCGCTGGTTCTTCTAACAATGGAACTTATTATTATGTGAAAAAAGTAGTTGATATGCAATATGATGATTACACGGCTGGAACAGTTACTCTTACAAACTCAAGTACTGTAGTTACAGGAAGTAGTACTACATTGACTGCTGCGATGGTAGGTAGATTCATTAAGGGTAATCTTAATGCAAGGTGGTATGAATTGTCAGGATTCACTTCAACAACAGTTATGGCACTTAAAAAGGCTTTTCAAGGAACAACTACTTCAGGTCTTGCTTATACAATTGGTGAGATGCCTCTTATTCCTGAAGATTATCATGCATTGTTGTGGTATCAACCAGTTGCTACTTATTGGATGATGAAAAAAGAGCCAGAACAAGCAGCCTATTATCAAGCACTTTACGATAAAGGGAAAAGAGAATTTTTTAATAAATATAGTCAAAGAACAAGATCACAAATTCTTAAAGCACCTCATATACGAAGATATGGAACACCTAGAGCATGGGATGGAGCATGGTTTGATCCAGATTATTATGATTAATTATGGCTACAAAAAAAGTATGGCTAATAGATCGTTTTTGGGGTGGTATTTCTGAAAGTCCGAAAGAAGGGCCACGAGGTTCTTTTGATTATGGTGATCGTTTGGATATAAGAACTGATCTTTCTGCATTAGGCGTACAAGTTAAAACTACAAAAGATTCTTCAACTACTATTACTGATCTTCCAAAATGGATTGAGCACGATGCAGTAAATGATAAGACGTATGCATATGGAGATGATGGGAAATTTTGGGAAGAAAGTGCTGGTTCATGGTCTGCTTTGACAGCTCCAACTACGGCAGCAGGACAAGGAATGCGTATTTGGAATGATTATGTATATTTGCGGAAAACCTCAGTAATAGCTCGCTATGGCCTTTTATCTGGTTCTCCAACGCTTACTCAAAGCTGGCAATCAACAAATGTTCAGACTGAAAACGATCATGCTCCTATTGTTGAGTTTTTAGGAAATTTGTATTTTGCTAATGGAAGATTTTTGGCTGAATGGGATGATACTACTTTTACCTATAATAAACTTACTTTACCTATTGGTTGGAAAATAAGGGCAATGGCAGTTATTGGTGATTTATTAGCAATGGGCGGTTGGAAAGGATCAAATGTTTATGATTATGAAAAAGGATTTTTGTGGTTTTGGAATGGAACTGATGATGGAGTTAGTAGTTTCCTTGAAATAACTGATGGAGCAATAAATGCTATGTATGTTATTGACAATAATTTATACTATGTAGCAGGTTCAGTTGGCAATCTTTTCTTATATAACGGCAATATAACAAAATTGCGTCAATTAACAAATCTTTTAACAGGAGATGATTATCTTGAAGTTTTTCCAGGAGCTATGTCCTCTCATAAAGGTGATATATTTATAGGAACGGCTGGAAAAACTGATTCAACAGCAATTACTCAAGGTGTATATTCATACGGCAGGACTAGCAAGAATTATCCTACTGCATTAAATATTCCTCACATTATTTCAACTAATACTAAAACTGGAACAACTCTAAAAATTGGCGCTGTTCATTCTGTGGGGCCAAATGAACTATATATCGGTTGGGAGGATACTACTGCGACAAATGGAATTGACCGCATATCTGGCACTGCTACATATACAACTGCTATTTGGCATTCTTTAATCTTTGATGACGATGACCCTCATATAAAGAAAGAACTTGATAGTATTAAGTTTACTTTTAAAGAGTTAGCAGCAAATGAAAGTTTTGATTTTTATTATCGTTTGGATAGAAATTCAAGCTGGACTTCTTTGGGAACTGCTGATACAGATGGTGATACAGAGAAGTATTTTCCCATTACGCTTATGAAAACTTGGAAAGAAATACAACTTAGGGCTGATTTAAAAACTTCTGGCTCTACATCACCAGAGTTGCTATCGGCAGCAGTTGTATTTAGCACAAGAAGTGCATTATATTAAACTTATGGCAGATGAATTAAAGGTGGTTTATTCACCAACAATTAAAGATCAAGAAATACCAGAACAGCATTATCATAATGGAATTGACCAACCTAAGATAACACAAGGTGATATAGATGCTGGTTTTGTTTTAAGAACTGGGGATACCATGACTGGCGAGCTTATTTTAGATGGTAATACTGGTGAGGATGCCGAATGGGATGCAGTAATGCTAAAAATTACTCCTTCTGTACATATAGATGGTTTATCAAATTATACACCAGTATTAATAATACCTTCTGTTCCTACTGGTTTTGTTGTGAGTAGTATATTTGGTATTGCATTTCAAGCTCCGACAGGCGATGTGTCTGCTGCAAATGATTATACAGCCATTTATGCGGATTTCAGAACTGATACTGTTGCAGATAATTATATTGGTTTAAATATTTTAGTTGATGCTACGGATTATGCCGCTAAACTTACAGGTAAAGTAAATCTTGCGCAAAAAGCAGGTTCAACAGGAAGTGGAGATATATGGAATGATAGCACTCAGAAAGGATTTCAAGTTTTTATTGCTGGGATAGAACAGACATTGCAAGGAGTTATTTTTACCCAAACCGCAGATGCGTCAGTAGGAGATACTGCTTCAGAAACAACTTTAGTTGGAACAGGGGTTGGAACAGTAACATTACCTGCAAATTTCTTTGCAGTAGGAAAAACAATTAGAATAAAAGCAATGGGATATTTAGATTCATCTGCAACGCCTCCAACTCACGATTATCATATCGAATTAGGCTCTACTACTGTAGTTTCCACAGGCGCACAAACCCCGACTGCTAATATGTCTGATGAGTTTTGGGAAATTGAGGCATATCTTACTTGTAGAACAACAGGTGCTTCTGGGACAATTCAAGGATGGGGGACTCTTAGACTTGGTGATGATTCAACGAGTAGTGCTTTTGTATGGGATATGTTAAGTACAACTACTACAACGGTTGCTACAAATGCTTCTCAGGTTATTGGTGTAACATTGACAAAATCTGCCAATACGACAGGAAATACTGTAATTTCACAAATTTTAACCGTGGAGGTTTTAAACTAATATGCCATTTCATACTACAGCACAAAGATTTTTAGGTAATTTTTTAGGACAAACAGAATTAGGAAGGACTTATAGACAAGCCCAGACTTTATCTAGTCCTAAAGAATTAAGAACAGCTTTTGAAACTTTTAAAAGACCTATCGAAACATTTGGAAGACAAATTGGCGGTGGAGTTAATATTCAACTGGCAAGAAGAAGGACAGAGGATGCTAATAAACGCTTGCAAGAACAGATAAATAGGATGGTTGTTCAACAATCAAGAGTACCACCAGAACAGCGAGAAAGGTTAAGAAGATCAGTTACCGCAACACAGGAACAGATAAATAGAAACATAGAGGATTATAGAAGGGTAGTTGGTGAAGAAATAAGGCCGCCTAGAGAAGTTATAGAAGCAGGAGTTGGAACAGCAGCAACAACTTTAGGATTACTTTCAGGAGCAAGACATCCAGCAGCTTTAGCCAAATTTACTGGAGTATCGGGGGTACTTGGAGGATTGGTTGGTGGTGGTATAGCTGCCCTTCAGGGCAAAAAGCCATCTGAGATTATAGAACAAGCTAAACAATCGGCTGCTGAATTTTTGGGAAGAGCACCTGCTATTTATGGCGTGGTTAGGGGAACCGATCCTTTCTTGGCGAGAGCATTGCAAAAAGTCTCATTGCCTGCCCAAAGATTTTTAAGTCAGAGAGGGTTGGGAGCTATTTCACAGACTGCTGTTAGACGAGGATTGCCAGCCGCTCTTAATGTGCTTCAGGGTGTTCCTGTTGATATAGCTTTACAAAGAAAACCATTAACTCCTGAGAGTCTTGCTATTGATATTGCGACAGGAGCACTTTTTGGCCCTGGACAATTTCAGCAAGCAGAATTCAAATTACCTTCTAAAGAGTCTTTGCGAAAAATAGGTGGTTTATTTGGTCAGCAAAAAGGATTTATAAAACTTCCTTTTTTGGGACAGAAAGTTGAGAAAATGCCAGATATTAGACTACCTAATATATTAGCAGAAGCTCAAGCAGAAAGACTGTTGTCTGAAGGACATACTCCTAAGTTTGTAAAAGGAGTATATGGAAAAGATGTTTTAAATGCAGCAATGAACAGTTTACAGATGAAACGGCTTATAAAATGGCGACCTCAAGAAGGAATTTTAAGACCTGAAGAAATGAGACTCGGAGATCAGCGAGGATTTATTGATTTTGGAGCAAAAGTTGAACTTCCAACTAAAACATTTGGAGCAATACAAAAAGAAATTCAACGAAAAACAGGTAGAGGTTTTTTAGCAGATTTTGATAAAGCAGTTAACCGTGGTAATTTTGAAGTTGCAAGGAAAATTATAGCTAACGTTCCTGAAAGTAACCCTTATAAAAAAGTTATGAAAAATCTTTTAGATAGAATAACTCCTGAGTTTCAAGTGCCATTGCAACAAAAACCTTTAACTGAATTTCAGAGAACTAGAGAGAGTTTAAGAACGCCGTATGAGGGAATATTTGAACAAACACGTCCACCAGCTTTACGTGAAATTATGGCTCAAAAACGACTTGCTGAAGCTGGATTTATAAAACTTGGAGAAGAAGTTGGTATTCCGCCAATTAAACCAGAAGTTCCAAAAATTGAAACTCCAACTCTTCAGAAAATTCAAACTGGATTTGAAGCAGGAAAAAAAGCTCGTGAAGTTAAAAGAATAACACCAGATATTCGTACACAGCTTCTTGATCGTCTATCACCTATATTTGATTTGGTAAAACAAGCAAAGGAAGATTTACCAGTTGAAGTAAATCCATATAAAAGAATGAGGCTTTTGGCGGGATTGAATGGAAAAATAGAAATAGAATTAAAACAAGGTCTTCAACCAGTTTTGCAAAGAAATAGGACTCGTTTACCCGATCTTTCTTCGCTTCTTATTATGGATCGAACAAAAGAACTTATTGCCAATGGTAAGAAAACATTTTTATCTACTGATGATTTGGCTCGCGGACGGACAGAACTGATTGCAAAATATGGGCAAGATGGTTTTGACCAACTTGAGCAATCGGCAAAAGAAGTTAGACAATTTGGCAACACACTTCTTAAAAGACTCAGAAATTCAGGGATTATTGATGACGTATCTTACAAAAATATAAAAGCTAAAAATCAATTTTATGTTCCTTTTGAAGTAGTTGAACATATTACAGATAATCTTGAAAAAGGGCGTTTTGCAAGAACATCCTATAATGTTGCTAGCCAAGATGTTATAAAAAGGCTTATAGGAAGTGAGAAAGAACTAGGTGATCCAATAGAAGCATTAGTTAGAAAAACAGGACAAGTAATGGCTCTTACTGAAAGAAATGAAGCAATGCAAAATCTTATTAATCTTCGTAATGTTGATTCTGCATTTCAAGAATTGATTACTCCATTTAAAGAAACTGATGTTATTCCAAAAGGTATGAATACAATAAATCTTTTTGTTGATGGTCAAAATGTCCGATATTTAGTGCCAGAACCAGTTGCAGCAGCAATTAAGAATCTTGATGCTGAGGCAAGCAATATTCTTGTTAGAACCTTAACTCCCCAAGCAAGAATTCTTAGGGCTGGAGCGACAATACTAAATATGGCATTTATTCCGACTAATATTATTAGAGATATACAAAATGCAATGTTTTTAACTAGAGCTGAACAGGGATTAAAGGGAACTGCGGAGTTGATTTTTTCCTATCCAATGGCTTTGGCTAGCGCTGCAAAAAGAGATGACCTATACCAAGATTGGTTGCGACAAGGCGGCGCCCATGCAACTCTTACAGAACAATTATTTAGAAGACCGCAAATTACTGTTCAGAGTTTAGCTGGAATCAAACCGCCTTTATATAGACGTGTAGCAACTGCAATTCCTGATGCCATAAGATACTTGGGTGAAACAGGAGAACAGGCAACGCGACTTGCAAGGTATAAAGCAGGACTTACATTGGGAGAGACACCAACAGAAGCAGCTATTAAATCGCGAGATGTTACAGTTGATTTCTCAAAAGCAGGTACAATTGGTAAGATTTTAAATCAAGTAATTCCATTTTTGAACGCTAATATTCAGGGAGCCGAAAGATTAGGCCATGCGTGGAAACAGAATCCTAAACAAGCAGCTTTAATGGCAGGAACATTTATAGGTTTTCCAGCAATGCTTCTTTATATTCTTAATCGGTCTTTTGATGATTATAACGATATTCCGCAATATGAAAGAGATTTAAACTGGATAATTATTTATAAAGATAGAACGCCACAGGAAAGAGCAGAAAGAAAACCTCTTTATGCAATCAAGGCTCCAAAAGGACAAATAATATCCCCTGTTGCTAATGCTATAGAGAATTTCTTGCGTTTTGTTGATAATAACCATCCGCGTTCAGTTCCTGAATTTTTCGCAACTTTTATAGAAGATATTTCACCTATTGGTTTTCCATATAATAGGGAAGCTATGGGTAAATCATTATCCAGAATATTGCCTCCTGGTTTAAGAGCAGGAATTGAAGCAACCACTGGACAGAGCCTTTTTAGAGGACAACCCATTGTTCCTGAATATATGCAAGATGTAGCACCTGCTGAACAGTATACTCAATATACGCCTGAATTGTACAAACAAATAGGACAGTTATTCAATGTTTCGCCATTGCAGCTTGAAAATATTGTTCAAACTACAACAGGCGGGGTAGGAAGACAAGTAGGCCGTGTACTATCAGGAGATATATTTGGTGGAACAGGTGGGGAAATAGGAAGAAGATTTACCGAAGTAAGAGGCGGAGAGCAAGTAGGAAAAGAATTTGAGGAAATTAGAAAATTTGAAGAAGAAAAACGAACTTTATCTTTAAAAGATAGACGATTGGCTCAACAAATAATTGATGAGATTGTGGCTAGTACAACGAAAGAAGGAAGATTACAAGTTCTGCGAAAGTATCAAAATGTAATAACACCGTCCATTGAAAAAGCGATGGATGATTTAGCAGAAGAAAAGGCATTAAAAACAACGCAAATAGAAAGAGCGCTTAGAAATTCAAGCGTTTCAACAAGAGCAAGAGTTATTTTAAATCAAATAAAAAGTCTTGAAACAAAACAAGAAAGAGCTACTTATGTGCAAAGAATGCAGCAAATTGGTATGCTGACTCAAGCAGTCGAGGAAGAAATAGCAAGAATTATGGGAGAATAATATGCAAGTAAAATTTATCCCTGCCAATAGTAATAATTTCGAGAAAGGAAGAAGGAATAATAATATTAATCTTGTAGTGCTTCATTGGATTGTAGGAACTCTTGAATCTATTGATGCTACTTTTGCTGATCCTAAACGTTTCGCTTCAGCCCACTACGGAATCGGAGATGGGGAAATTCACCAGTATGTTAAAGACGAAGATACTGCATTTCACGCAGGAGTATTTGATATTAACTTAAAAAGTATAGGTATTGAACACGAAGGGAGTCCTAATTTACCTATAACCGATGCTACTTATCAAACTTCAGCCCAATTTGTCGAAGAATTATGCCGTAAATATAGGATTCCATTAGATAGAGACCATATAAAAGGACATAAAGAATTTAAAGCTACACAATGTCCTGGAACTTTAGATATAGATAGGATAATTCGTGAAGCAAAATCATTTTCTCCTCAATCAGTTATAGATAAACTAAGAAATGAAAGAGACCAAAACTGGAATTTGTATCAAGAGGAAAAAAAGAAAAATGGTGTAAATGAAGCTCATTATGAAGAATTACGAAAAATAATTAGGGAAAAAGATGAAAAAATTACGCAAATAAATCAAAATATGGTTATTCTTTCTATAAAAAATACTGAATTAACTGAAGAAATTATAAAACTTCAAGAAACAAAAAATATATTCACTTTAATGAAACAATTATTTAAAAAATTTATTAACAGATGGAAAAAATAGAACAGGACTTTGTATTAGAAGAATTAAAAAAAATAGTTCGTAGAGTAGATACTATTCAGAAAACATTGGATCTTTTATATCAAGATCGTAATATCTTAGAAGATATTCTTTCAAGACTTACAGCATTAGAATATTCTCTTAATCTTAATAAAGATCATCAGACTCAGGTACAGAAAGATATTAAAGCAGATATTGGAGAAGTTGCAATAACAGTTGAAGATAAAATGGAAGAAGTCAAAGAAAAATTGGATAATAAAACTGTAGTAATAAGAAGTAGTAAAAAAAATATATTTCAAAAAATAAAGAATCTATTTAACAAAAATGAGGAATAACAACGGCATCTTTAAAGGCATGACCCAACAACACTTAAAAGATATTGATGATAACATTTGCGAAATTCGTAAAGACATAAAGAGTCTTAATAAAAGATACTGGGTCATGCTGATTTTATTAGTTGTCGCGGTAGTAGAAAGGGCGCCTGCGTTAGTAGATTTTGCTTTCGCTAAATGAAAAACGTTTATTATATTACTTGCAAGGTTTGTAAATTTGGGATTGTAGTCTACAAGCCAACTGAAGAAAAACTTAAAATAGAAAGAGAAGAATTTAAGGAACAGCATAGACATGAAAAATGAAGAAGGAATTATTATTATTAGGATTATTAAGTTTAGGCGGAATATCAACTGTGTTTACAAAGTCAATTCATACCGAGGAGATACAAGGCTGTGAAGCGATAGTTGTTGAAAACACATTGTTTAAAAGAGGAGTAACTTTACCGTTGCTTTTCGGCGACAGCATAATTATTTATGACGGCAATAAAAGTTTATTAGAACATGAAAAAGGACACAGTGAACAAATATGCGGGGAAGGAATAATCTTCGCGGCTAATTATTTCAAGAATAGAGAGTTTTACGAAAAAGATGCGGATAAAAGAATGATAGAAGGTGAGGTGAGAGAAAATGAATGTTCTAAATAAAACAGTTGAAGCTGGCAAAGATACACAAAAAACTTTCTTCTGGGTTTTAGGATCAACAGTAGTTGGTATTATAGTAGCTTTTTTAGCTGATCCAGAGGTTCTTGAGGTTGTAAAAACTAACCCTAAAATTGCCATTTGGATTCCCGTAATTAACGTGGTCATGGTCTTTGCCAAGCAATTATTCAGAAAGTAATAAAACTCTTGTCTATAGTGCTATTATGTGTCAAATTTGACATTGTAGAAGATAGTTCTTATGAATGAGAATGGTCTTATTATCAGTGGTCTAGGTTTACTTTTAATGATTATTTTCATAGAATATACTAAATTGAAACCATGATAGAGAAAGAATTAAGAGGAGATGAACTTATTGAAATTCATTATTTTGAAAGCGGAATTCATTATGTTCTTGCTTCTGACAAGAGACAAGAATATAAACGCAAGGCAAACAGAAACATGATAGAAAATAATACAGGCGGTACATGGCCAGGGCATAACAGCAGAACATGGTCAAGAGGAGGGATGCATGGGATTGAAAGAAATAGTACCAGTAACACAACAAAACGTGGAGATCAACGCCAAGACATTAGATAATGCAATTAAAAGCATCTTTTATATTGATGAGATAAAGAAACATATAATAGAAAAAGAAAAACCAGTACAGATATTCTCAAAAATTGGAGATAGCGAAGATGAGGCAAAACTTATAGAAATAGATGATGAATTTGAGAAAATAATTTATGGAATGAAAAAAGGAGCTCATAGAGAATTATGGTTAGATGGTTTTTCACGCATAGCGGATGATATTATAAAAGAGAATGAGAAAAAAGAACGTTGAGTTTATAAAATCTAAGGATGATAATGACTATTTAATTATAATCTACAAAGGCACAACTTATGCTAGCGAGCTAAAAATATCAGAAGAAGAATTAAAAATACTAGACGAGTTTTTACATGAAAGAACTGCCTAATAATCCATTCCCGCAAGATGCTTATCCGAGCTTCTTCGGCTTATTTCAAAATAAGCCTGCTTTGTTATCAAAAATAAATAAGGAGGATCATAACCTCGGTAAAGCGGTATTAAGATATATTGAAAATGGGGTTATGGAAGGATTTAAGATACTAAATAGAAAAGGAAAACCAGATATGTTGATAAGAATTAAGCCACTTGACAAGTTATCTAATAAGTGATACCAATAAGTTTAACGTCCAGAGAGTTAAAGTAATTACTTTCTGAAACGCTCTTTCATACAAAAGAGGAGTAGCTACAAAAAGTTTCTACTCCTCTTTTGATTTAGTCTGTACTAAAAGTTGATAGTTGACTTTTTCTTACAGATTTATTACATTATTCTTATAAATATGGACGGACAGAAAGAAGTTAAAGTTGAACCCAAAAAAATCCCTTTTAAATGCGTTGTTTGTAATGGTTTTGGTAGTCTTAAATATGGCGCAAAAACTTGTCAAGCTTGTAACGGTCAGGGTTATATTGTAATAGATCAGGACGGACGGACGGATTATGAAATACCGACAGATAAACACTAAATTTTGGGAAGATGGATATATTTCGGATTTAACATTAACTGAAAAAATGTTTTTTCTTTATCTTTTTACCAATAATCATGTAAATCTATGCGGAATCTATGAATTACCCGATAAATATATTTGCTCTACCCTAGACTTTACCTTAGAACAACTTGAAAAATTGAAGATAAAATTACAAAACAATAATAAATATGCTTTTTTTAAAAATTGGATTTTTATAATAAACTTTTCGGAACATAATAAATATTCTTGGGCAAATAATATTCTAAAATCATTTATTAAAGACTTCAATTCGGTTCCAAATGAAATATACAATTATTTTTTTAACGAATTAAAACTTTCATATATTCCTCCTATTGAAAATTGGAATAAGGTTATGGTAATGGATAAGGTAATTGTTAAGGAGGGTAGGGGGTATGGTAGGGGCTACCCTAGGATTAAGGCTAAATTGATTGAAGAAAACGAAGAAAATAATATTGTTGAAGATTTTGCAAAATATAAAGGGGGAAAATAGTAATGGTAAAAAATATCTTGAAAAACGATTAAAGAATTTTGGATTCAAATTTATTACCTTGATTTATACCAAACTTTGTTAATCCAGCACCTAATGCAAAAACTTTCTTCATCGCCAAAAACCGATATAACATCAATTCTTCTATGTGATATGTTGACTTTTCTACATAAAATACATTTCTTCAAGGGTACTGAAGTATTATTAAATGATGTTTC
>Ga0209520_10000139_pt1 | contig 37493 bp, 60 predicted proteins | sample Rifsed16ft1_FD_184009 | JGI IMG/M metagenome (GOLD analysis project Ga0209520, IMG submission 184009) | Soil microbial communities from Rifle, Colorado, USA - sediment 16ft 1 (version 2) | ecosystem: Environmental > Terrestrial > Deep subsurface > Rock core/Sediment | place: Rifle, Colorado...
AACACACGCTCATATCGCTATTTTTGAGAAATTGCCTTAAATTATGCAAAATTTTAAAGAGGTTGAAATTTCAGAAATTAAGTTCAATCCTGAAAATCCGCGTGTTATTACGGACGATAAGTTTAGGAAACTCGTCCAGTCGATTAAAGAGTTTCCGCAAATGCTTTCGATTCGCCCGATTGTGGTAAATGGGGATATGATGGTGCTTGGTGGAAATATGCGATTGAAGGCATGTCAGGAAGCGGGGTTGGTAAAGGTGCCGATTATTAAGGCGGACGAATTAACGGAGGAGCAGCAGAAGGAATTTATAGCGAAAGATAATATTGGGTACGGCGATTGGGATTGGGATAAATTAGCGAATGGCTTTGATGTTGAAAAGTTGGAAGCATGGGGATTGGATATTCCGGGATTTATGGATGGGGGGTCACAGGAAGATGATTATGAGCCACCTGATGAAATTCAGACGGATATAAAGCGTGGGGATTTATTTGAACTTTCTGCGAATGGATTAATTCACCGGGTTCTTTGCGGGGATTCTACAATTCAATCAGATGTTGAAAAGTTGATGGGCGGTGAAAAGGCGGATATGGTTTTCACTGACCCGCCTTATTCTGTTAATTATGAAAAAAAAAAGAATCAATAGACCACCAAAGAAAAAAAGGAAATGCGAAAATTGAATCAGATAATTTAACCATAAAGGAAATATCTGAATTTTTATGGCGACCATCTTTTAAAAATCTTTTTGAATCAGCGAAAGATGATTGTAGTTTTTATATGACGATGTGTCAAGGTGGAGACCAGATGATGATGATGATGATGATGAGTGAACATTGGCAAGTGAAACATGAATTGATTTGGGTGAAATCTTCTCCCGTTTTTTCTATGGGGCGATTAGATTATGATTATCAACACGAACCTATTCTTTTCGGGTGGAAAAAGAAACATAATTTTTATGGAAAAGGTGAATTTTTAAAATCTATTTGGGAAATTCCAAAACCTTCAAAATCAGATTTACACCCAACAATGAAACCGATTGCCTTGATTGAAAATTGTTTATTAAATTCTTCAAAAGAAAATGATTTGATAATTGACCCCTTTCTCGGCAGCGGCTCAACAATGGTCGCCGCTCACCAACTCAACCGCAAATGTTTCGGAATTGAGATTGACGAAAAATATTGCCATATAATCCTTGACCGCATGCTCAAACTCGACCCAACCATTGAGATAACAAAAAATGGTAAAAAATATCCGCAATGAAACCCACTCTACTGAAAATATCGCAGGGCACATTCCGCGCAGACCAAGCGCACGAAAATGAACCCGAGTATGATCCTTTAACGAATCCTGTAAATTTGAATACATTGGACGAGGAGGGACGTAAAGAATGGGATGCTATCTTTCCGCTTCTTAATGAACGGAAATTAATAACAGAAGTAGATGAAAGATTATTGTTGGAATGGTGTCGGGTGATTTCCAAACTAAGATTTATAAACGGACAAATTACAAATGATAAACTTATTGTCAGACATCCATATCTGAAAGATAACTGGGCGATAAATCCATTAGTAAAACTTTATGAAATGTTTTTCAACAAAATGATAATTCTTTCCGCCAGATTTGGATTCAGTCCAGCCGACAGGACACGTATCAATATGCCTCAACCTTATAAAAAAAACAAAGAGAAAAATTTAATCAGACGTGCAATCTGAATTTCATTTTGATGAAGAATCAGCCGATGGCGCGGTTGAATTTATAGAGACGTTGTGTTCACACGTCAAGGGGGAACTTGCAGGCAAGCATCTTATCTTATCCGAGTGGGAAAAGGAAAAAGTCATCAAACCCTTATTCGGATGGAAGCGTAAAGATGGGACGAGGAAGTATCGTTATGCGTGGATAGAAATTCCAAGAAAAAATGGCAAATCAACATTAAGTTCTTCCATCGCATTATATCTATTATTCGGAGATGGGGAAGCGGGGGCTGAAATTTATAATGCTGCATCTTCCCGGGACCAAGCAAAAATATGTTTTGATATTTCCGCGCAAATGATTCGGCAAAATGAAACACTTACAGATAATGGAGATATATTTCAGAACAGTATTGTGCTGAAAGGCACAAATTCGTTTCTGAAAGTAATCTCAGCAGAGGCATATTCCAAACATGGATTTAATGCTCACGGTATTATCTTCGATGAGATACATGCACAACCCAACCGGGAATTATGGGATGTGCTTACTACCTCCATCGGGTCCCGTAAGCAGCCGGTGGTGATTGCTATTACCACTGCGGGAATTATGAGAAAGGGACACATAGCATGGGATTTACATACGTATGCTCAATCAATAAAAAAAGGAACTATAAAAGATGAACAATTTCTTTCAGTAATTTATCAGGCGGATTCAATAGATGATCCTTTTTCGGAGGAGACATGGAAGAAGTGTAACCCGGGATATGGATTGAGCGTAAAGAAAGAATATTTGTTAGATGAAGCTAAAAAAGCAAAACAGCAACCATCATATCTAAACACTTTCAAAAGGTTACATTTAAACGTATGGACTTCAACCGAGAAACAATTTATCAGTCCCGCGAATTGGGATGCCTGTAATTTAATGCCACTGACTGAGCAATTTTTTTATGGGAAAAAATGCAAAATTGCATTTGATTTGGGTGCCACGAGAGATTTTACAGCATTGGTAATTTGTACTTTTGAAGATGGGATATACCATATTATGCCTTATATTTTTATTCCTGAAAAGAAAATAGGAATGAGAAATATGCGGGACCAGATAGAGACATGGGTGAGAGAAGGATATATTATTTCTGTACCGGGCGATGTGTTGGATTATGAATTTGTTTATAAAAAAATAACAGAACTTTCAAAGAATTGTACTATTGCAGAAATTTCGTACGACCGATGGAATAAGAGCTGGCTTACAAATCAGTTAAAAAATGATGGGGCAAATTGTTTCGATTTCGGACAGGGATATAAAAGTATGTCGCCTGCCACGAAAGAATTTGAGAAACTTATTATTGAAAAGAAAATAAATCACGGAGGGAATCCTGTACTTGCCTGGATGAATGAGAATATGGCAATTACAGAAGATGCAGCGGGAAATATTAAACCCGACAAGAGTAAGAGCACAGAAAAAATTGATGGTATGATAGCTTCTATAATGGCGGTATCCAGAATGATTGAATCACCACCGGCAGAAGGAAGTATTTATGAAAAAAGAGGAACAGATATATGGGCTTAAGATTTGTAATAATATCAACAGGATGGAATGAGTGTTTATGATTCAAGGGGAATATTGCAAATATGAAAAAAAAGAAAAATAATTTATTTTCTTTAGGAAATATAATTATTTATCCTCCCGATGAAGATTGGGATTTTTTATTAGTTATTGATACTTTCTATGAACCTTATTATAAATTTATCAAAAAAAAAGACGTAAAAAAAATAATTAATTTTTTACAAAAAGAACTATGCAGCAAAAAGTAAGTGTTGTAATGAATACTGTGAATGAAGATGTTTTTTTTCTTCAACGATCAATAGAAAGTTATATTCAACAGGTGCGGGTGGATATGCAGTTGCTCATTTCAACCGTATCGGGAGACAAAAACATTCCATTCATACAAAATAAATATCCTGAAATACAAATTGTTGAAATGCCTAAAGAATTACATCCTTCTTTTCATGGAATAAAATCTCCTAAAGGAAGTTTTTTACAACTTAACAATGCGCTCCCCTTTTTCAAAGGCGAATGGTTTACATTTGCCGGGGGCAATGATTATGCCTATTCAAATAAATTAGCAACTGAAATAGAACTTTGCATAAAAAGAGAAAAAGAGATATGTTATTCAGCGTATGATTATATAAATGAAAATAATGAACTTATAAAAAAAATATATTTCCGTGAATATGATTACGAAAAACATTTCATAGGCAATTTTGTAGCCGATTCATCCATTGTATCAAAAAGATTAGTTGATAAATATTTACCTTTCAGGGTCGAATTAAATAATTATGCGTATTGGGATTTATGGCTTCGGATTTTTGAAGGGGAGGGAGATGTGTTTTGCTATAATAACCATCCTACATGGGCGTATATGCAGGATGAAAATTCCATGCACATAAAAAGATGGAAGGATGAAAAGGCAATGGCAGAAGCGGAAATGGATAAAGAGAGAATGTTAAATTTACACCGATGAGTATAGAAAGAGACCCTATATATTATAATAAGATTTATCGGGAAAGTTCTGAATATAAACTCCATTATAAAGAAAGTGTTTATTATCAGATGTGGAAAATAATTATTTTACTTATCCCCGACAAAACACCTATTATAGAACTTGGATGCGGGACAGGACAATTCGCGCAAATATGTATTGACGCAGGGAAAAATTATTCGCATGGCTACGATTTTAGTTTAGAAGCGATAATGATAGCGAAAGAAAAAGGGCTGAATGTTTGTAAATTAGGAGACATTATGAAAATAAAAATCGGAAATTGCATTATTGTTTGTTTGGAAACCTTAGAGCACATCAGAGATTTTAAAGTGATAAAAAACATCGGACTTGGAAAAGAATTTATTTTTTCGGTGCCGGATTTTAATGACCCGGGTCATGTCAGATATTTTCATTCAATAAATGAGGTGGTGGACAGATATAAAAATGTCATTAAATTTGAGTATATACAGCATTTTGAAAGTTGGTTTATTGCTAAGGGAACAACGATATGAGGGTGATAAATTATACTCGCACTGATTGGGCGAATTTCGCTTTTGATAACGCAATGGCATTGCAAAGTGTTGGTATTAATTGCAAAAGTTATGTGGCGAATAAACATACTTTTAATTATATTCATACTTCGGAACAAATAACCAATGAAAATATAACGAAAGAAATGTGTGAGGCGGATTATGTTCAAATATTTCATTCCGATATTAAAGCGTTAGAAATATTTATCAAGTCGAGTTCAAAAGCAAAATTAATAGTGTATCATGCCGGAAGTGTTTATAGACGGGACCCTGAATTTTATAATAAATTATTCAATCCTCATATATATAAATCGGTGATTGCACTCCCGGAGTTCGCTGGGCTTGGCGCTAAGAACGAACAATATTTAGTGGGCGGAATAGATACGGCTCGCATTACTCCTGTCATAAAATCATTAGTATATCCGTATATTTTCGCACACTACCCCAGTAGTTACGATAAAAAAGGCAGTTATGATATTTGCAGAATGATGGAAGAAATGAAAATTCCTTTGAAATTTTCATCTGATATTGTTTTCATGACCGAACATTACAAACGAACAATGGAGTGTGATGTATATATTGAACTTTTTAAACCAATACTGGAAGGAAAACATTACGGAAGTTTCGGGATACAGGCGTTGGAATCCGCCGCGATGGGGAAAATTGTCGTTACCCAAAATATGAATGAAGATGTTTATTTCAATGAATATGGTTTTTGCCGGCTCATGTTAGCGAATAATGAAACTGATTTTAAAGATATTATTGAACTTTTGGACAAAAACAGTCCAAATGAAATAAAAAATTTACAAGAAGAAACAAGGCAATGGATAGTAGATAATCATTCATACGAAAAAACCGGGAAACGAATTTTAGAAAAAGTATTATGTTAATGAATTATAAACAAAAATTAATTGCTTGGAATTCAACAATAAAATATAAAAAAGAGTTAGAGTTTTTGTATTTATTATTTGATAACCCGCAAAGAGGAGATTTATTTTTAGATTTTGGCTGTGGAGTTATGACGGCTATAAATTATTTTAATCAGAAAAGTGATGCAATGTTTTACGGATATGATGTTCAGGAATATGGCGAACAATCGGATTATTCATTGTATGATAAAGAACTAAAAAAAAAATACAGCACAATTTATCTTAATCATTCTATTGCTCATATCAAAAATCCAGTTACCTGTTTAACATCTTTAAAAGATAATTTAATTTCAGGCGGTAAAATAATTGTCATAACCCCGAATCTGGACTGGCTTACTTTTAAAAATGAAGGGAAAGAAATAAAAACGGACTCCACCGTGATAAGACATTATTCGTCTTTGACATTGGAAAGATTGTTTGTAAAAAACAGATATGACATTATTTGTCAGGGACAATTCGGGGATTGTATAAATAATCAGCACGAGCGGATTTTTCTTGTTGCAAAATAATTTATTTCCATATTTAAAAAAGTATTATATTTGCATACTCTCCTAAAAACGTGCTCTGTGTTGTAAAGAGAAAATTCCATCGGTTCAGCCGTGCGGTTCAATCCGAAATGGAAGCAAAAGTTCTTTTAACTCTTTGTAAAATGAAATACTGTGAATTTATAAATTATCTTAGAAATAATAAAAAAACCAAATTAGAAAAAAAAGATGGAGGTATTTTTATTATTAATCCTAAAGATACAAAATTCGCAAAAAAAATTCTAAAAAAATTCATACTATGACACAATTAAAAATTTTTCCTGTACGAAATATCCCTGCTTTTATCAGGGAAATCCCTGCAAATGCAGATGAAACCCGTACCGTTGAATTTGTTATTTCAGATTCAACGCGTGATCGTCATAATACTATCCTGAATCAAAATGGATGGCGGCTTGACAATTATATGCGTAATCCCATTGTCGGCTATAATCATAATGTATATGGCGGCGGATTCTTCGCGCAGGCATCCCCTGATAATGTCATCGGTAAATCCACTGTTGCATTAGAAAACGGAAAATTAATCGGTAAGGTTACATTTGAACCTTTACACGTAAATCCATTAGCGGAAAAAATATTTCAGAAAATAAAATTCGGCACTCTCAGGGCTGCATCCGTTGGATTTTCTGAAATAGGCGAGGGAAAATATGGAGAAGGGGAAGAAGCCAGGGGAAAATCAAATGAAACCTATTACTTTTCAGGGCAAGAACTCATGGAATGGTCTATCGTAAACATTCCATCCAACCCATCCGCGACTAAGAGGGATGGATACAAAGAGCCGACAGTAGAAGATATTATCGGACAAATAAAACAAATGGAACTTCTCTTTGACAACAAACAGATTCAGCAACTTTCTATAATTGATTTACTGAAATCAATGGAAGGCATAAAAGAATTGAAGTTGGATAAATTGGCGGAAGAAAAAAAAATATGCGATTTATATGAAAAACGACTTTATTTATTGGCGCAAAATAATATTCTTGCTTACTCCTGTTTTAGCGAGTCCAAAGTTATCCCATAATATTCAGCCAGCCGAACTGCTGAACTGAATAAAGGATTCTTGATCCTTCCCGATTCAATCCTGTTTATTGTTATTCGCGGAATACCTGTATCAACAGATACTTGATATTGAGAAATTCCTTTGGCGACCCGCAGACGCATCAGCCGTATTCCGTTTATGTACATAAAGATAGTGCTTTCATGTTACGAAAGTATAATTTATCTGAATTACTTTTGTTTAAATTATCAAACACTTTTAAACATGACCACCGAAACAAAACCTTTTGAAGAAAAAAGAACTGCCATCCTTGTTCAAATGCAAGACATTTTGAATAAAGCGAAAACTGATTCTAACCGTTCACTTTCCAAAGATGAAGATGTGCAATGGAATAAATTAGATGATGAGCAGGAATCCATCACTAAAGATATTCGCAGGATTGAAAAAATGAACGAACTTTCTCTTTCTGACAGAGAAAGATTTCTGCAGTCAGGAAAAGAAAACGGAACTTCTGCGGATGAAGAAGAAGATAAATCAAAAAAATATCTTAAAGCATGGTGCAGTTACATCATGAAGGGAATGAATGGGATTCCCCATGAAACCCGAGAATTTCTCACACGTGCCGGTCAGAATGTCGGTACAACCACAGAAGGTGGATTCCTCGTTCCTGAGGGATTTTCTTTTGAATACGATAAAGCATTGCTCGCTTTTGGCGGGATATTGGGAAATGTTAGAGAACTTTCAACAACTACCGGGAATGATATTCCCTGGCCCAATACTGATGACACTGCAAATAAATCCGTAATACTTGCAGAAGCCGGGGCAGTAGCATCTGGAAAAGATATTGTTTTCGGAAGCACCACTTTGAAGGCATTCCTCTATTCAACCGATTGGATAAAAGTTTCAATCCAACTCATGCAGGATTCAGGTATTCCGATTGAACGCCTGATTGCAGATTTACTTGCAGAGCGTGATGCCCGCGGTTTGAATTTAGACATGACGACAGGGGCGGGAGTTACTGCTCCGCAGGGAGTTGTTACCGCTTCTACTTCCGGAAAGACAACGGCATCAGAGACAGCCATTACGGCGGCAGAAATAATGGATTTGGAACATTCAGTTGATCCGCTTTATCGGATTGGCGCAAAATTCATGATGCACGATTCTGTTTTGAAAAAAGTGAAACAACTTGTTTTCGATACATCAGATAATCGTCCACTCTGGGACCCGGGCATTATACGCATAGGCACTCCGCCCACATTACTGGGTTATGAGATTATAACTAATCAGGATATGGCTTCTTCATTGGTTGCAGATGCTAAGGTGATATTATTCGGCAATTTCCAAAAATATATTCACCGCACTGTCTTGAGCCAATCTGTTTTGCGGGCTAACGAATTATTTGCGGGGAATCTGCAAGTTGGATTTACAGGGTTTAGCCGTCATGATGGACGGAAAATTACAAAGTCCACTGTTTATCCCTGGAAACATTTGACGATGGCGAATACGTAATTTTTTGATTACCTTTTGAACAAAGAGCGAGCGAAATAAAAACGCTCGCTCTTTTTTTTTATGACAATAAGATTTTTAATGAATGTGGGTGGCGCTATAAACGCAAAGAAAGGAAATATAAGAAATTTACCCGAAGAGGAAGCAAGACAGTATATTCATTTAATGATTGCGGAGGAATGGTTTCAGCCGCCCCAAAAATATAAATATAAACATAAACCTATAATAGTTCATACCAGATGTATCCCACAGTAAAGATAGCAACAGCGGCGGCAGATACTCCCTTAACACTTACCGAAGCCAAAGCGCATTTAAGATATGATTTGACAACGGAAGATACATTGATAACTACTTTGATAAAAGTTGCAACAGAATATGCGGAGAAAAGATTAAGCAGGGCGTTGATTACGCAAACATGGGATTTGTATTTGGAAGATTTTCCCGCTGAAGATACTATTATACTTCCTTTTCCACCGTTACAAACTATCAGTCATGTGAAATATTACGATAAAGATAATGTCTTACAGACCTGGGCAAGTTCAAATTATGTTGTAGATAGTATCCGGGAGCCGGGCAGAATAGTGCAGAGCGTAACAGGAGCGGGATACCCGAATACGTACGACCGTCCAAATGCTGTGAATATCAGATTCGTTGCCGGCTATGGCGCAGCGAGTACGAATGTACCAGAAACCATCCGGGCAGGAATAAAACTTTTGATTTCCCATTTATTTGAAAACAGGGAAGGGATTACAGTGGGACAGGGAAATGCTTCACAAATACCTATTCCGAAAAGTATAGAGGATTTATTCGGGGCGATGTCATTAAGACAAATGTTTTGAAAACATTAATCTTAGTTGCTTTTTGGAAGAGAATAGAAATAAGCGTTCTTTTCTGGTATGGAATACAACGTCTGAAAGAAAATTTCAATATTCAGATTACATCCATAGTATCTGATGAAGAAAATAAATCACTTGCAAAAATACATTCCGACTTCATAATTGAACACGAAAATAAACCGATGGGGAGAAAATTAAATAATGCAATGACTGAAATACTTATTAATGACTTTGATTTTCTCATGCAAATGGGGAGCGATAATCTGATTTCAGATAAAGGGATGGAAACAAATATGAAATATATGAATGAATATAAATTTTTCGGTCACACAAATCTTATCATAGTGGATTCAATGACAAAGGAATGTAAACTAAAAAGATATGGCAATGTATTCGGTGCGGGACGTTGCATACATAAAAGTATTTTAGAAAAATGTACGCCGCTCTGGGCTGATGACCGGGAGCGCGGACTGGATGTAAACAGTGAAATAACTATTGAATGGAAAAAAGGAAAGGTTGCTTTGCCCATAAATGATGAGGAGGTTATTGACATTAAAAGCGATGAGAATATCTGGAAGTTTTCGGATTTACAGGGGGAAAAATACGAATTTGAAAATATCAAAAATAAAATTTCGGAAAAGGAATTTAATTATTTGAAAAATTTATGCGAAGCGGAAAACTTGATCGTCGGATAAATATTCAAACAGCCACCATTAGTCGGGATGCTTTCGGGCAGGCGATTAGTACATGGGCGACAACCTATACGGTTTGGGCGGATGTTTTCCCTATGCCATTTAATGAAAATTTTGAAGGCGATAGGAAAACAGAACAACCTCTTTACAAAGTTCGTATCCGTCATATTGCGGGAATAATACCATCCATGCGTGTAGTTTATAATTTAGATTTTTATGATATTATTTCAATTAATGAAGGCAACAGGCGGGAATATTTAGATTTGATTGTTCAACTCGACAGAAACATAACATAAAATAATTATATGGTAAAATTACATAAAATAAAAATAAAAAAGAAAGATGCAATAGGACAACAACTATATATTGGGGATGTTGTGTTTCATAAAGTAGTAAATAAATATGGAATTATTTATTTACTAAACGAAGAAGAATATATAGGATGTCCTTCAAATTGGGGATATAGAATAACACAAACACCAAGGCAAGACCTTGTAAAAATTGGATGTGAGAAAACAAATCCGAATCTTTTTTTATCTGTTTTTGTGGGTAAAATTTCATTTCATGAAAAAAATATAAAAAAATGGAAGAAATAAAATTAAATGGCGCGGATATTCTTGAACAACTTTTAACTGAGTTGCCTGATGATATTGCAAAAAAAGTAGGTGAAAAAGCGATTAAGGATGGGGCAAAAATAATTCTGGAAGAAGCGCGGAATCTTGTTCCGGAAGGACGTACAGGGAAGCTGGCGGATTCTTTGGATATAAAAAAAATAAAAATGACAAATCCTGCCTTCACGGTTTATGCCAGAAGAAAGGGTGGTTTAGGCGGATGGCACGCTAACCTCGTTGAATTTGGAACTAAGCCGCACAATATCAGAAATGTTTGGATTGGCGGAAAATTTTTTAAATTGGTAAAACACCCCGGCACCCCGCCACGACCGTTTATGCGCCCTGCTTTAATGGGCAAGCAGGCGGAAGCAGTGAAAACAGTGGGAGAAAACTTATTTCAATATTGCAGTAATAAATTAAAAAAGGGGATGAAAAAATGATAGGCAAATCAATATATTATCTATTGAGTAACGCTTCCGGTGTTACGGATATTATTTCAACAAAAATATTTCCATCACGCATCCCGCAGGTGGAAGATTTTCCTGCCATATCCTATCATCAGATTTCAAATGTTCCAACGAATCAAAAGGACGATGTAAGCGGATTCGATAAAGTGGACTTCGATATAAATTTATGGAGCAAAGATTATTCCCAAATCAATACATTGGCAGTTGCTGTAAGGGCTGCATTGGACAGGAAGTCAATAAGTTCACAGGGAGTTACAGTGGACACGATTGTATTTGTCAGGGAGTTGGATGACTATTCAGACCCTGCTGAAATTTATAAGAAGATTTTACAATTTCAGTTCATTGTAATAAGATAGTGCATTTATGTTACGCAAACAAAAAAATATAAAATTATTTTTGAATAATTAATATCCTACAAAATGGCAGCAACAAAGAAAAACGGAACTTCCCTTCTACTCTATACGGGTACAGATGCAATAGCAGCATCAAATAGTCATTCTTTATCTGTTAATTCAGAAAGTATTGATGTTACCACGAAGGACAGCGCAGGATGGAAAGAAATACTTCCCGGATTGAAGTCATGGACTGTTGATTGTGAAGGACTTGTTGCGTTTGATAATTCTTTCAATTATGAATATCTTCTCGATGCACTTCGCAATCGCACAAAACTTTCCATAAAACTTGAAACTACCGTTGTGGGCGATGAGCGTTTGAAAGGAGATGTCTATGTAACTTCTGTTGAACTTAGCGCACCACAGGAAGATGCTATTTCTTTCACAGCAAGTTTCGAGGGAACAGGCGCATTGACCCATGAAACGATAACTTAATTCAGTGAACACTTATATTTTTATCTTCGACAAGGAGAGGACGCTTCAATATTCGAATCGTTCTTTTCGGGAACTCGAAAAACGAAGCGGGATTGCTGTGCTTACAAAAGTTCAGGAATTATCCACAGGAAAAACTCTTTCCCTGGAATATATTACAGATTTTATCTGGGCGGGATTGCTTTACGAAAAAGTCCCTTATGAAACAGTGATAGATATTATTCCAACGAACAAATATCTTGACCTGACAAAACTCATCGTGGATATAGTAACGAAAGAATTCGGATTGGATACCTTCGATGAAAAAAAAAGCGAGAACCATCTTGCGAGCCCGCAGGATGGGATTGGAATAGCGCAGAGCTTATCGCCTATTCAAACTTAAATCTTAAACCGTATGAATTTTGGGACCAACTCTCCCCGCATGATTTTCTTAGAATGTGCGAAGGGTTTAATTTGCGTTTCAAAACAGAGATGCAAATTCATAATAGCACATTGAAATTAATCCGATGGGCGGGATGGATGGTATATGTTATGAACAGAAATACAAAAAGAAGGATGTTACAACCGCAGGAACTTTTACGCATAAATGATTTTGAAGAAAAGATTCCTGTTGAATTGCCTACAAAAGAAGATATGGAACGTATAAAAGGATGGTTAAAAAAGAAATAATATGGCAGAAGTCGGAAGTTTAAATATAGATTTGATTTTAAAGTCCGCTCGTTTTTTAGAGGGAATAAATAAATCAAAACAAGGATTATCGGAACTTGAAAGAGCGACCAATCGCCTATCCCGCGCGATGGATAAGACAGGGAAGGATATTGGAAAAATCGGAAGTAAATTAACCACAAATCTCACCTTACCTATTGTCGCTGCCGGGGTTGCCATCGGGGCTGCTGTTACTAAAATGGCAACTTATGGAAGTTCTATTAATGACATGAGTGTTCGTACAGGATTCAGCAGGGAATCATTACAGGAACTTGGTTTTGCCGCCAAACAGACAGGTGTTGAGATGGGCAGTATTGAGTTGGCATCCCGAAAATTAACCAAATCAATGGGAGAAGCCGCAACAGGCAGCGGAGAAACAGCCAATCTTTTCAAACAATTAGGCGTTGAAATAAAAAATGCAGACGGAAGTTTACGACCTGCTAATGAAGTATTCATGGATACTATCGGTGCGCTGAATAGAATTCCTGATGAGACGACCCGTAATGTTGTTGGAATGAAATTATTGGGAAAAAGTTTTGGAGATATAACACCTCTCGTGTCGGAAGGGAAAGAAGGATTGAAAAGATATGCCAAAGAGGCTCGAGATGCGGGCTTGGTAATGAGCGAGGAGGGAGTTATTGCCGCTGATAATTTTGGAGATAAGATGGACAAATTACGCGGACAATTGGAACACGCGGGCATGGAAGTTGCGACTGCTTTTTTACCGATTATAGAACAACTTGCGAATTTTGTCAGAGATAAAGTTGTTCCTGCAATAAAAAGTTTTGCTGAATGGTGGAAAGAGCTTTCCCCAACCACTCAAAAAGTGATAGTAGGGATTGCAGGATTCCTTGCATTGGCGGGACCGCTTACATCTATGTTCGGAGGCATTCTTAGATTTATTCCTCTCATTATAACTGGTATACAGGGGATAGGGACTGCTTTTACTTTTATGACGGGTCCTATTGGATTAACCATTGCAGCAGTTGGCTTGTTAGTGATTGCATTATCATCATTAGGTCCCCCTGATATTACACTTGAACAAAGTTTTGAAACTCAAAAATCAGTTGTTGAATCATTAACACAACGGTTAGGATTATTGGATGCTGCAATTAAAAAAGAGGAAGAATCAGGAAAAAGTTCAGCTCAATCGCTTACAAACCAAACCATAAAAAGGGAAGAATTAGCTAAGACATTAGAGGATGAGAAGAAAAGATTGGATGAATTATCTAAATCAGTTGATAATAATAAAAGACAAAGCCAAGGACAAATTCCCGTAATGGAGCAAATTAAAAATGCTGCGGGGGATTTGAATTTTACTTTTGATGAAACAGCGAAAAAAGTAGAAAAGATAACACAAAATTTAGATTTCTCTTTAGCGGGAATGTCTATTACTGATTTACGTCTTGCTTTAGATGATGAATTACAACCTGCTTTATTTGATTTAGATGATGCTTTTAAAAAAATTAATAATACCTCTGAAATTTTCGGACTTTCCACAATGGAAGTTACCCGGCAAAAAATTGCAGAAGTAAAATCTCAAATGCAGGAATTAATATCAAATGGAGTTAAACCAACTGATGAAAGATTTATAGAATTACAAAATACTTTAAATAATTTAAGCGGAACAAAAATACTTTCTCTTGTAGAAGCTCAACAAAAACTAAATGAAGTTATACAAACAGGAAAGGAATCTCTGTTAGCCGGATTTGCCGAAGGGGTTGGTGAAACGATAGGAGAATTATTATCGGGGGCAACAGATATAGGCGAAGCATTAAAAAAACTTTTCATCGGGATTTTTAAAAATTTCAGGCAGATAGGAGCTTCTTTAATAGCCACAGGAACTCCGATGCTATTTTCAGGAGTTGCTCCGGTAGTTGCACAAGGTACGAGAATGGTAATATCTGGAGCGGGAATTGTTGCCGCCGCAACAGCAGCACAAGGTATTATAAGTTCTTTTGCAGCAGGAGGATTGGTATTCGGTGAGACCTTGTCACTCGTTGGCGAGGGCGCAGGCACGTCAAGGAGTAATCCCGAAGTAATTGCGCCACTCGACAAACTGATGGGATTCATGCAACCGCAGGAAACTGATACTGATAATAGATTGGTAACAGAAATTTCAGGAGAAAATTTACGACTTGTTCTGGAACGAACGAACAAAGCAAGACGATTTACAGGAAGATAAATGGCAAACGCAAAATATAATCTTACTTTTAGAGACCGGCTTGACTATGTTTATCTGATTGAAATATGGTCGAAAGCGGTCAATAATGACCCTACGATTGCTATAAAAGGAAGCGGTAAGCCAATCACCATAACATATAGGAGTTCGTCTGATTTATTTGAACCGGTCATAGTAAGCGAAGCCGCCTTAGAAATTATCTCTGAATCGGATTTATTTTTCAAGACATTTTTCACAGCAAAACAGGGGGATTGGACATTGAAACTTTACGAAAATGGCGTGCTCCATTGGGTTGGGCAGAATATGACCGAAACATATAATGAACCATATACTTTGTTTCCGTACAAATCAACTATTATGTTTTCGGATTTGGGCGACCTTGAATTTATTAATTACAAGGATGGTGCGGGGTTTTACAGCGGACATAAAACACTTGCTCAGATATTTTTTGATTGCACTAATAAACTTGAAAATGATTTGGACTTGACGGAACTTGTAAATGTTGTTACGACACAGGCGTTCAATGACGCTGTGATTCCTGCTAATAAAAAAAGTTTTCTTAATACTACCCTTATAAATGTAGCCGCTTTCAGGGATTATAAAAACAATGAAGAACTTCCCTTTACCTGCATGGAAGTTCTCAAAAGGATTATGCGGGCTTCCGGTTGCCGTCTTTTTCAGGACAATGCGAAATATTATGTTTTAAGGATAGAAGAGACTTTAAGCGCATCGGGAGATATTACAGCCGCATACAATTTCAGCAGTTCAACAAAAACAATTTCTGCGACAAAATATACGTTGAACATTCTTAAAATTATAGATAATCTGCCTTCCGGTATTATTCCCGAAAGTCAAAATCAATCCCTTGTGATGTCCGAACGTTACAATAAGTTAATTCATAAATATATTACGCAGGAAACCGTAAGGAAAAAATCAGAATTTGTTTTTAACAGTGAATTTCAAAAGGGAGTTAAGACATATAATAACAGTAATTTTTTTCCGAAATTCTTTACTGTATCAAATAATATTTTAAATACCAAAGTTGCAGAAGTCGGTGTGTTAAGTTCCAATACTATTATTCATCCTGTATTGGAAGAGACGGATAAAGAAGCATTGCTGTTTGATATATTATTTCATCCAGCTTATGTGGATGCACAGGACGAAGTTATAACTCTTACTTCAAACATTTCCAAATGGTATTTATCCGTTGAGGGCGGGGAGCCGGGAGACGCGGATACAATTTCTGCTGATGCGTTAAACAATGTTGTATGTGCTACTGCTGATAATTTGAAGATACAGATAAAAGGAGAAATACATAAATTGATAGATTATGCTGCTATTCCCGCAGGGGTTCCAGCAAATGCGGCGGGCGCATTATTTTTATTTGCGGTGATGGTAAAAGTAACATTTTCGGGAAGCGGGAGAGTTTATTATTTATTTCGTCCCCCGAATGGAACTAAATTCTTATGGCAAAAGGATTTTGAAGGATTGTTTTTTGATAAAATAACTACTCCATCCTATAATAAAGAAGGAACATCTTATGAAGTTCATACAGATGATTTCAATATTGAATATGATACTCCTGTTTTTCCTGAAAATGGATTAGCGAATTTTACAATAAGATTATATGTTCCCCGAACAAGCATTTTGAATGCGAATACACATTGGTACAGATTACGGAGATGCATTATTGAGAAATTCTCGGTAAAATATGTTACGGATGAAGATTTCTCGGATGAACTTGTAACGACAATCACTGCTTTTACGATTACACAGGCGAAAGAAAATATCTATGAATTAATAACCTATCTCGGAGACGGTCCAGCTGATTATGTTTTAAATTCATTCCGTATTCATACGGCAGCAATTGGATTTTCAAATAAAGTTACTTCTACATGGAGAAAATTAGATGACGCTTCAATTCTTGCAGCAAAAAATATTTTCCACATTAATCCCATTAACAAATTATTGACGGAATATCAGCAAAAAATAACAGGAAACTATCTGGGGAACTTCGGATTTCTGAATATGTTACAAATCACGCAGGGAGCATCCACATTACGTTATATTCAGATGGGGTTGAAATGGGATGTAAAAGCCGCCATAAGGAATGTTGATATTCAGGAGATAAGAGAAGATGCTAAAGTTACACTGGTAGTTACCACTGGGGGACCGGTGAAAAGGGAAGTAAAAGCAGGATTGCCGAGTAGAGCACTTCCTCTTCAGCCGGTGTTTTCCCAAAATAGAATTGCTTTAAAGAATCCTGTCAATTTAGTTTCCTCAACAAATTGTCGTTCTCAAAATGAAAATGAATCATACCCGGGATAATGGCACAGAATATATTGGCATATTATTGTTTTAATGACAACAGCGCAGCGACTGCAAAGGACTTTTCAGTAAATGAAAGGCATGGGGTGGGTACGGCTATGACCATTACAACCGACCCCGGAGCAGTGGGCAAGGTAGGGCAATTCAATGGATTATCTTCTAAAATAACTGTAATTGATTTTTCTGAATTTGATGCGCTGACTTCTTTTACAGTGGTCGCAAAATTTAAAGTCATTTCATTTGACCCGGATGGCGATGCTTCTACAAATATTGAAGTAATAACATTCAGGGATTCAAATTTCCATTTATTAATAAAAACAGATGGCAAATTACAATTCGTTATACAGACAACTGTAACATCTTATGAATTGAACGATACAAATATTTTAAGCATTAATACATGGTACACAGTGATTGCAAAGTGGGATGGGGTGAATATGAAACTATATCTTAATTCTTTAGATAATCCCGCCACACTTTCCGCAACAGGCACGCTTACTTCTAATGCCAATGATTTGCTCATCGGAAATGATATAGGGACAAATTGGTTTAACGGACAAATTGAAATGATTAGTTATTATAACCGGGCAATTACAGATACGGAAATTGTTACTATATTAGAGCAACCTACTGGACTGAAATATATAGCAACGGATAATAAATTACAGACCGGCGATTTACTTTTGAATAATTTCGGTGGTAAAGAAATAGTAACGTGGTATGAAGAATTTGATGAAAGAAATTTTTCAGATGCTGAAGAACATTTATTTAAAGATGAAGAACAAATGATGTTTCACCTTTGAGATGCATTTTTAGCGCCTCAAACAAAATAAAAAAAAATGGCACAAACATGGCTCGGAAAATATTCCACCTGCGAGGAGGAAATAACAGGCAGCGCAACAGGCATCACTGCCTTTGCAGGAGGCGGGCAAGGCAGCGCAACAGAATTAACATCAAAATTTAATTCAGTAGATACATGCGCAACCGATAAAGATTCGGTGAAACTTGTCGCGGCATTAATTGGTAAAAAACAATATCTATTCAACAATACTGCCAAATTACTTTCTGTTTTTCCGCAAACGGGGGAGTATATTAATGGAGTGATTAATTTTCAATATTATATTTTGCCCGGGCATTTGAAAATATTTGAATCTGATTTAGCGGGCAGGTGGAAAATATATGGGCAGATTGAATATAAAAAATACGTTGCTTTATTAACTCAATCAGGAACCAGTGCGCCGGTAGCAACTGTTCTTGAGAATACTATTGGAACCATTACTCCTACTTACGATGCTATTGGAAATTATTTATTTGTCTCATCTTCACTATTTACTATAGGTAAAACATTTGTTATGATAAATGCAGAAGGAAATTCACAAACAACATGGGCTGGAGTTGAATGGAATGGTTCAACAGATGATGATAACGTATATATTCAGACAAGCAATGTTACAGGTTCTGGTTTTGTTGATGGAGCAATGATAAGAACTGCAATAGAAATAAGAGTTTATCCCCATAATTGGCAGGAAACATAATAGTTCGAAAGCGTTTAACTAATGATACGATTTATATATATTATACCGATAGGGGGTTCACAAGATCCTTCTGAATTTATTTCCGATAGAGTTCGTGTTGGAAATATTTTTAATGCAAGCAGGCAAAAATGTATCCTTGCCAGAAGCACATCAGCTGGGGAGAATTTTTTTGAGGGATATAAAAATATTGACACATATACTGATTTAGATGTCGGCGCAAATAAATTATTTGAACTGCAAACTGATTTAACAGCTCCTTTAAAAGTTCTGGGACAACCTGTAAGAGGAGGAAGCGGGGGGGCGGCTCCGCACGACATCCTATCCGCCACTCACACCGATACCCTTGCGGCGGCAGTTATAAGAGGTGATTTGCTTGTAGGCAATTCCACTCCCAGGTGGGCAAGATTGCCTATTGGAACAGCAGGAACAATATTAAGAAGTGATGGTACTGATCCTTCATGGACTTCTTTAAACTCACTTTCTTGGTCGTTACTTGGTAATTCCGGCACGGTGGACGGGACGAACTTCATCGGTACTACCGATAATATTCCTTTTAATATCAGGGTGAATAATCAGAAAGCGGGGAGAATTGATAATACTAATGCCAACACATTCTTTGGTTTTCAATCGGGCAATGCTAACACCACAGGAGTAGAAAATACAGCCAATGGATTTCAGGCACTTTATTCCAACACCGCAGGATTTGACAACACCGCCAACGGAAAGGGTGCGCTCTATTCCAACACCACAGGCAATAATAACACTTCCAATGGCGTGCTTGCGCTTACCAGTAACACCACAGGCAATAATAACACTGCTAATGGCGTGCTTGCGCTTTCTCAGAACACCACAGGAAATAATAATACCGCTAATGGATATTTTGCACTTCAATCCAACACCGCAGGATTTGATAACACTGCCAACGGAAAGGATACACTTTACACCAACACCATAGGAAGCAACAATACTGCCAATGGCGTAAAAGCACTTTTTTCTACCACAGGAAGCAACAATACTGCCGTTGGTTATCAATCGCTTATTTCCAACACCACAGGAAGTAATAATACCGCAATAGGTTATAATGCAGATGTCGGTTCAGGTGATTTAACAAATGCCATAGCGATTGGAGCGAATGCAATTGTAAGCGCAAGTAATAGTTTAGTACTTGGTAGTGGAGCGAATGTGGGGATAGGTACATCTTCACCGACTGCAAAACTTAATTTAGGAGCAGGAACAGCAACAGCTTCAACTGCGCCTTTGAAATTCACATCAGGAATAAATTTAACTGCAGTAGAAGCAGGCGCTTTAGAATATGACGGCACGCAATTATATTTTACAAATTCAGACGCGGTAAGACAACAATTAGCAAGAGTTATAACTGCATCAGCAGTTTTGGATTTTGCAAGCACACCAGGTCGGACATCTTCGGATTTAACAATTGCTTTAACAGGCGCAGCAGTTGGCGATCCTGTTTGCTTGGGGCTTCCGGCTACTCCTAATGCGGATTCTTGTTTTACCACTTGGGTTAGCGCAGCAAATGTAATAACTGTAAGATTTAATAATTATTCTGTAAACGCAATAGACCCGGCAAGCGCAACATATAAAATAACGGTAATTAAAAATTAAATCTATATGAAAATACAAAAAACCTATTTCGAACTGATAAACTTCAATCAGGTTGCCGAAGTGTATCTCGACAGATGCATCAAAAAAGAAGCAGAAAACAAGCTTTGTTCTGCCATAAAACAATTCAGTAAACAACTGAAAAACATCTTTGAGAACTACAATGATGAACGGGATAACCTTCAACTGAATAACTGTTCGGTAGAGGAGAAAACAAAAGTGATTTTGAAGGACGACAAAGGCAACAGGCAGTTCACGATAGAAGCCGAAAAGAAATTAAAAAAAGAGTTGAAAGAACTTTTGCTGACAAAAATAGAATGTCATGCGCGTGTTCCCGAAGGTATTGATGAACTTATAGCCGAACTTACGGAAATGGAGCGCGCGGTATTCAGCGGAATAATTATTCCGGAACAACAAACGCAAATTTATGATGACGATGTTTGATAAAATATTAATAAACATCAGCAGTATTGTGGCAATATGGGGTCTCTCGCTTTCACAGTTGGATTTATTGGTAAAGATTATCTGCACTATATCCATAACGTCTGTCAGTATTTACGTTACGCTTAGAAAAAAAAAGAAGTAAATGTCTAAAATCGGCACATACTTTGATTTAAGGGAATTTATTCCGCCTGTTATTTGGAATAAGTTCGGGGAGAAATCCGTATGTTTTATGGACAAGCGTATTTTCCTACTCGCTGATTTTATTCGTTCCCGTTTTGGTAAGCCAATGATAATAAATAATTGGAACACCGGAGGTACATTTTCTTTGCGTGGATTCCGTCCGCCAGATGCCACTACCGGAGGCGCGTTAAGTCAGCATAAATTCGGCAGAGCGATTGATTTTAATATTAAAGATAATACGCCGCAGGAAATTTATAAGGATATTATTGATAATTTTGACATGTATTCAAAGGCGGGACTTACAACGGTGGAAGATATTACATTTACAACCGGTTGGAATCACGTAGATATTAGAATAACCAATTCGGACAAACCTTTTGTTGTTAAACCGTAAAATAAACATTAACCAAAACCAAACACCATGAAAAAAATATTATTATCTATTATAGGCGGAATCGGCAAAGGAATTTTAAAACCTTTACCTCTTTCCGGTATTGTTACTTCAATCAAAGAAGTGAAACAATCAAAATTTGAAATGGAAAAAGTGCTGAAACTTGCCGTATATATATTGGTTGGTATCGGGCTCTGGGGTCTGATACTCGGTAAACTTACGCTTGCTGATTTATTGCAGATTATCAAAGCATTGGGAATATAAATAATTTTCATTAAAGCAAAACAAATCATTTGTCAGCGGTTAGAATAGTAATATTCGTTATTCCGAGAAAAGTTTTGCTTTTTAAATATTCCATTTGAACAGAAGTTAGAGAACTCATAAGAACTCGTAAACCTTCTGAATATGGGGTCGCAAGGTTTTGACAGCGGGAAGTAAGGAATACTTAGACATGAATAACCATAACCGACAAGGTTATATCAATCGTTCCCCAGCCGCTTAGAGCGGCTGCGTAACAAGCGCAAAGACGCTTAGTATCTTCCGCCCCGGCAACCCGTCGGGGCGGTTGCGTATAGGCGTATATGTCTATGCCTGAAAATAATTTTCTGAAAAAGGTTTGCTATTCAAATAATATTTGTATCTTTGTAAAATCAATATTTTATCAAGATGGAAATAGATTTTACTAAACTTAAAGAACGGAACTATACATTAATTGAAAAATAGTATCTTTGAGAAAATTAAAACTCAAAGGTATGAAAAACACTAAATTAACATTAAGCGATTGTCTAACAATAATCGCAATAGTTATAGGAATACCAAAATGAAAAAAAATTACGGAGGAAAAAGAAAAGGCGCTGGTCGGAAAAAAATAGCCGACAAAAAAATTCAAGTTCAAATATATCCGCGGCAATCTGCAATCACAGCGACAGGCGGATTGAAATTATTTATTCAAAAAATAAAAGAAAAATTAGAATTAGCTGAGATTTGACAAATCGCTTAAATTCGTTCAATTTCTGATTTTATCTTTACAAATTCAAGTTATTTTAATGATTATTTTCGAGTATGCAAAATTCACCTGAAAATAACGCACAGGGAACGCACAGGAACGATTCTAACCAGAAAGATGATACATTATATCAAACATGGGTATCATCGCTTATATCGCTTCTATAGGTTATTACAGGAAAGACCGCAAAATTCGCTTATTTTAAATAAGATATTAACATTTTTTGTTGATAACTTCCTGAAATTATCTTGATAAAATACTTGACATATCAAAAAAAGGGTTTATCTTTGTATTGTAATTAAAAACAAACTCACAAACGCCGGCGGGCATAAACGTAAACTCACAATGAACTCTGAAATCACAATCGAAAAAACAAGCGCGAAAGGCGCAATGTTAATTACAGACGGAGAAAGATCTTGCTGGATTATGCCAAAACAAAAAAGGGCAGACGGGACCTTTACTCCCGGCGCATATTCCGCACTTGAAAAAGCCGAAACAAAAAAAGATTTCACCGACAGAAAAGCTGCGGAAAGAAAAGAGGCAGAAATGAAGAGAACAATCAATGGCAACCGGTTCAATGTATGGACACCCTCCGATGACTACGCGCGTCTTTACTTCGCTGATCAATCTTTCATTTCTCTTTCAACGAAAGAAAGGGCGCCACAGGGCTATTACGAGTCTCATCGCTATTGTAAGGGCGAAGATGTTACAATCACCTTCGTAAAAGCAGAAGGTAATTTAGCAACTGAATTAATATCTCAACTTTTATATAGCAACATCTCTGACCTGTTGCCTTCGGGGCAAAATAAAATTATGCTGAATATAAATAATGAATGGAAAGAAATTAATTAATAAACACTCACAACAACACTCACAACCCCCGCAGGAGCCGAGCGGAAATACAAACGGTAACAATTATGAAAAATTTCATAACAAAAAACAGAAAAGCGGAAAATTTTTTAGGCAAACAAGTACGTCTTAACTTAAATGGAAGAATAATTACAGGTAAATTATTCGCACTCATTAATTATCATTACGCTATTGGTAATTCATTACAGGATAGCGTGAGGATTCACGGAAGTAAATTATTCAATATAGAATTAATTTGACAACCCAACACTCACTAACCCCCGCAGGACCCGAGCGGTAAACAAACGGGAAACAAAATGGAAACAACAATAAACCATATAAAAAAGACGCTCGATAGAATAGGCGGTACTTCTTCCATCTATCTCGGTGCATTAACGGAAATGCAAATCAAAAAATTGCGGGAGTACTTTGAAATCGAGAAGGATTTTATGGGCTATTGGAAATTCAGAATGAAAATATAAATAAATCAGCCCCCGCCGGTAATTCCCCGCACCCTTCGTGAGTGTTCGGGTGCAACTGGCGGGGCAACTGATACAATAAAAAAAGAATATGAAAAACGAAAAGTACGAAATCGAAACGATTGAAGATATTGCCAACTGTATAAGTATATCTAATATTGAAAATTTCTTAGAGGGATTTGGACAGGGACTAAGAGCCTACCTAACTGCTATTGCCCTTACAAGGCAGGCAATGAGAGAGCAAGGTAGAGATGATATTAATTTAAAAAATTCCGAAATAGTTCATATAAAAAATTGACTTATATTGATGATGGAAAACAGGAAAATGAAATCAACATATTAAAAAAGAAACCATGACCGACAAAAAATTTTCCCAAATGACCGATACAGACGCTATACGATGGCTCCACGACCGATATTTGTCAAATAGCGAATTGATGAATAAAATCAAAGAACAATTATCCTACGAAAAAATGATCAGACAATTCCAACAATGCGAACCGTCAATTTCATGGGAAGAACTTTTACGAACTAAACTTTTTAATAATCCGAAAATCTGATAAATATGAAAAAGAAAAAAGAAGGTTGGAAAGAAATCTGGCAAAAATATTACTCATATATAAATCGAAATATACATGGGGAACAAATTATTGGTTTTTTTGAATGGTTGCAGGCAAATTACGAATCGCCGAAAACAAGAAAAATAAAAATATGAGAAACAGAATTTAAAATTTATCAAATGAAACATACATATCACATCCCGACCCATTCACATATTGCTAATCGCAGACGGGTCCCCGATTTTCTTAATCTTAAACACAAAATTGAATCAGCAACCTGCCAGCGCCAACTTGAATCCATGCGGGAAGTCCTGACACAATTTGTCAGGACAAATAAAGGCGATGACGCAAACGACCTGATGGTATTATATCTGCAAAAATGCGAGGAATTGAATCCGTTTTTTGAAGATGAAATTTTAAATATTCAACACAAAAAATTATCGGTATGAAAAAATTAACAACGCTGCATCGCAATAATTGCGGTGCGCATTAAAACAAAAACTATGGGAGACATAAGCGATTCAATAATAGAAGGCGAAACTTGTTCTTTCTGTGGAATAATGTTTGAAGAGCCGCATGGACATCCGGTTGCCTGTGAAAATTGTTGGGATAAAGATTGCGGAGTTCCAAAAGCAACTAACGAAGAAATTTAAAAAAAATAAACAACAAAAATAAATGAAAAATAAAAGCAATCCATTCGCTCAATTATTTAAGCAATTAACAACACATGCTAATCTTGTGGGCAAAGGCGTAGACAGCAGAAGTGCATTAGAAATGACTTTCGGTAAAGATACTGCCGATGAAAGTTATGAAACACTGGCGCAAATTGAAAAAAAAGAAAATCAACCGAACATAAAAAATAATTAACTATGGGCGCAACAAAACGACTATTTGAGGAGGAACAAATCCGCAAGCGGGAACTGTATGATGATGATTATTGGTCGGACAAATATTACAAACAGGAGGAACTGAAACACGAATGGCGGGAACATTTTCTCAAAGAAAGACAGGAGGTGAATAGACAAATGAAAAATTTAATTGCATAAATTTACCGATAATTAAAAATATAAATTAAAAATCAAAAAATGGAAATCAAAATTGAAGTAACAGAACAAGAAATTACTAAACGCAAACAGCAATGGATTGACCAACAACTGCAACAATATATGGGGTTGGAATATTGGAAACAAAATGCAACCCAAAATGAATTGCTTGCAGAAATCAGAAAGGCGCATCAGTACGGTTCTCAACTCTATTTAACGCAAAAGTTCAAACAGGAATTGCAAAATACATTAAGAGAGCAGGTGCAGAAACTTGTTGAAGAAGAATTGAACAAGCAAGACCTAAAACAAATTGTAAAGGACTTTTTGTTTCAAAAGTTAGACAATTTGGTTCAGAAAACATTGAAAGATGCAATTTTTACAACTTCTTTATAGATAGATTACAATCAAAATATGAATAAATATTTCGTTTACAAAGACAATAATTCCCATTGTCGGTTCTTCTTCGAGAAGGATGGTATAGTTGAAGAAGCATATAATCTATCCCCGTCATGGGTGGGAAAGAAAACAACAATTATGCTCGGGTGGATTGCAGCGCAAGGGTGGAAAAGTGAGTTATATATTCCACCTACACCGATGACGGCAGCGGAAAAAGAAAATTTTATCAAAGAAAATTGTCTTGAAAATAAAAATATCATTGAAAAAAAACCAAAAGAAGATGCGCCAACTGAAAATACAGAATGGTGTCGGGAACACAACCAATAAATTAATCTAAAAAGTCCCGCGAGGGCGATAAAAAATGGAACTAAGACAAGCAACACGCCAAAAAGCAAAAATCAAATTAGGTTTATCTTCTGTAAGTGGGGGGGGGAAGACCTATTCAGCCATATTAATTGCTAAAGGATTATGTGGCGGTGACCTGTCGAAGGTCGCAATAATTGATACGGAAAACGGAAGCGCTGACCTTTATTCTAATCTCGGAAATTATAATGTGCTCCCGCTTCGTCCACCCTATTCCCCGGAACATTATATCAAAGCAATTAGAGAATGTGAAGAAGCAGGAATGTTGGTTACGATTGTTGATTCAATTACGCATGAATGGGAAGGCGCTGGCGGATGCTTAGATATTATTGAAGAACTTACGCAGAAGGACCCGAAGAAGAATTCCTACACTCAATGGCGATTTGTTACGCCACGACACCAATCTTTTGTCAATGCAATGCTTCAAAGTCCGATGCACATAATTACGACCGTGCGAAGGAAGCAGGATTATGATATGTCAAAGCAAGACGGAAGAACAGTTATCACAAAAGCTGGATTGAAAGAAATTACGCGCGATGGATTTGAATATGAATTGACGGTAAATCTTGAACTTGATATAAAGCACAATGCTTTTGCATCGAAGGATCGAACGGAATTATTTATGGATAAGCCATCTTTTATTCCATCCGAAGGGACCGGCAAAATTATTTTACAGTGGTGCGAAAGCGGAGTGGATGTTATTCCGCAATCTACTACAAAAGAAAAAATAATTGTCCGATTGAAAGCAAGCAAAGATTTGAATGAACTCGCCGGGCAATATGGTGCATTAGCAAAAGAATTTAAAGCAGATAAAGACATTATTGTTCTGAAAAACGAATTAAAAACATTATTAACCAATAAATCATATGAACAAACACAATGTTAAATGTTGATGAGATAATTAAACCATTTGAGCCATTTATAAAAAGATTTGGTTTTGGTTATGTTCATTTTAAAAACGATACAGGATTATTAGCGAAAGAGTTTGGGAAAGTTGCTAAAGAACTATGGAGCAAAAACCGAATCACCTATGAAGAGAATGTGAAGGAGTGGTGTCAGAGGCATTGCACTAACTACGATGTTATAAAATCGGTTTGCGACCATATTGACGAAAAAAGTGGTCTGATATGTACAGGAGGCAGATGCAATAAATGTAATGAAATAGTTTAGCATTGCAAATTGGAGAATAAAATTTACGGATTAATAAAACAAAACTTATGGATACAGGAATAAATACCGAGCAAATAAAGAATATTCTGAAAGAAGAATTATCAATTAACTACACCCCTGATTGGGGTGCAAATTACATAGACGGAATTGATGAATGTGCAGAAAAATTAGTAAATTTTATTTCTTCCGACTTTGAAACATTAACTATTAAAATAAATACAATGACACAATTTGATGAAGGATATACTCAATGCCTTAAAGATATTGAGGACTTGAAAAATAAAAAAACAAACTTAGAAAACGAGAATCCCGCATTGAGCAAAGGTGATGTTATACCCCGTGAATTATCACTTCATAATTATTGGGATAGCAACACCTCCGAAGATAGGGTAGAAATTGTAGAACGTGCTTTTAAGATGATTGAAAAGCAAAAGGAATACATAGCAGTTTTGAATGAAGAACTAAACGGATTAGTTGGAATGGCTTCCGTTCATGGATGGAAAAGTAATTTAGTTGAACAAGGTAAAAAACTGCGTGATGAAATGGCTCTGTTGGCAAAAAAATTCTAAACATTATGACATATTTAACGAATTACGTCAATCAAATTGGATTGCAAAACCGAATTAAAACCTTTGAAGAAGCAGGAAACAAAATTGCTCAAGTAATAAGAACATCGGAATTTTTAGAATCAGCACAAGGGATAATAAAAAATGAAGCTACTTACTTACTAATTTATTATCAAAAAGAAATTCAATCATAGCAAAAAAAATAAGTTCTGTTGTGCAAAAGAATGTTTATAACGAGCCGAGTATTGTGTCTGTTAAAAATTTACAATTTGAAAAAAATAAAAGAGAAAATTTTGAATAGCACAAATACTGTGTTAGCGGAGAGTAAAATTTGCCCTACTCATAAGCCCCTTTATTTGGGATATTTGGATTGGCATACCGAAGTAGAAAAAAGGCACAGAAAAGGAATGAAGCAGAAACAATGTGAGGTGTGTAAAAGATGGCTATGGAAAGACGAAATGTAATTGGGCAAATTTTATTTCACTGACGGACAAAAATAAAAGCAGTATGGAACAAAAAAAACTATTTGATATTTTACTAAAAGTATCTGAACTAAGGATGGACATTGAAACAGCAGCAAAGCGAATATTGCTTTTATTTGATGTTAGCAGTAACGAAGCCCATTCAATAAAATATAAAAAAGTGGGCGAAGTGGCGGTTTGCGAATGTGAAAAACCAGTGCCGTATGTTTATGATGTTATACATAAAAAGCAATGTTTAGAATGTTTAAAAGAAATACAAACTGATTGCTGACGTTTGGCGGGTTGTGGCAGGCGGTTCGCACAAAATATTTTTAAAATGAAAAACAAAAAATCAAATACTAAAATGTCTAACGAAGAACGAAACCCCGCTTGCCACAACCCGCTGTTAAATTTAGTTGCGCCCGCCTGTACTAAATTGTCCTTTGTGAATAATATTAAAGAATTGATTGTCTTTTGGGAAAACCAGAAAAATAGAAATGAACAAGAAAGATTGTCGGGATTAGCTTTTAGCATTTTATGTATAATTGATAATGTGTCTGCCGATATGAATACATATAAATTAATGATAAATGATGATAATGTGTCTGGCGGATTGCATGAAATGTTAATCCATAGATAAATTGTCTATAAATATTTTTCCATTGTCTGTTAATACAATAAAAATAAATGATAGTTCGACAACTCCTGACATAAAGTGTCTTTGTTTGTCTATAATGTTAATTAGTCCGCTTTCAAGTGTCCGTCTAATAAGATAATACATAAAGTCAGGCACGTAAATATATTGTCCAGATGGTAGTTTATATAAATCAAATAGTAAGTCGATTTCAAATTGAGTGTATTTGTCGTGGAGCAGTCCAAGGTTGTGCTTATAAATTCTTAACTTTTTCTGTCAATCTTTCCATTGTCGGCAAGAGTATGGCAATTGGAACATAAACAAATTAAATTTTCGTATTCATGTTTTAAAACTGTCTCCCAAGGGATAATATGATGAACTTGACAAATAATTTGTCTACAAGTCGGTATAGAGCAACGGTGTCCAGCTTCTACGAGGACTTTTCTTCTAATGTCTGCTGGGATGGGCGGTCGGTCTTGTGTCATTTGTCTATGGAGATGTTGTTGTCGGCTGTTAGGCGGGCGCAATTGAATTTAACTACTAAATTGACGCAGTAAATGTATTACGCTATGCCTAAGATACTTCAAAAATTAAGGACATTCAGATTTTCGGAATCATCAAACGAACTTCTCGAAAAGGCAAAGAAAAATTATATGCCATGCCCCTTCTGAAAAAAGAAATATTATCGTTATTACAATCGGCAGACAAACCGATAAAAAGAAAATATCTTTTGGCGCATTTGCGGATAGTTTGTCCGAATGTAACAGACAGAGAAATGAGAAACGAAATTGAGATGCTCATAACCATTGACGGAGAACTCATCGAAAGTTCTCATCTGGGATATAGTTTAATCAGGTCATTAGAAGAAATGGAAAGGGCAAGAAAGTATTTAAAAGCAAAAGCATTTTCTTTGTTTGAAAGAGCGGGTTGTATAGAGAAAAATTGGACAAATAATGTATTGACTAAATCGGACAAAAAAGAATTTCAACTGAATTTATTCGCATGAGAAAGAAAAAGAAAAAGGATTTATCGGAAGCGTTTAAATGGGCGAACTCTGAATTAAAAACAGACAGAGATATTTGTTTTTCAAATAAAATAATACTTAATAAAATTATTATTATCTTTATATTGCTTAATACTTATGCTGTGTCTTCAAAAGAAATAAATTATTCCCCGAAAGCAGATGTTATCTCGCCTCACAGCGTAGGTATTAAGCCATCTGTCGTAGGGGATTTTTTATTTATCATAAATAAAAAAACATATATAAATCGTAAATGTGAAATATGTAATAATGAAATAATAATAAAAAAATATAATGAAAAAAGAATACATACTTGTTCAAAAAAATGCAGTTCAATTTATAGGTCTAAAATTAGAAGTGGATTAAAGTATAATATTATTTATAGAAAAGACAAATCAAGAAAATGTATTTTTTGTAATTCTACTTTTTTTTCTGATAGTTCTCATAATAAAAAATATTGTTCTGCGCTTTGTCAAAATAAAGCACACTCTAAAAGATTAACAGGAAGAGAATATTTTAATAGAAAAGGAGAAAATAGTGTGCATTGGAAAGGTGGAATAACTTCTGAAAATAAGAAAATAAGGTCAGGAATTGATATAAGAATTTGGCGATTGGCAATATTTAAACGCGATAAATATGTTTGCCAAAAATGTTTTATAAAAGGCGGAATATTACAAGCACATCACATTAAATCATTTGCCTTATATCCTGCACTAAGATTTGATATTGACAATGGACAAACATTATGTAAAAAATGTCATGAAAAAACCGATAATTATGGATGGAGCGCCGTGAAAGAAAAAAAGAATATGAAAGAACATTAAGTTTTCTCTTGGGGAAGCACTTACGCAGATGGAATAATAGATTATTTTGAACAAGCAAAAGAAGCGGGAGAGAAACGAATTATAAAAGAAATGCGAAAGGAATTTAAAACTATTCAAGAATACGAAAGAACAGTATGAAAAAGTTCATTAAACTTTCACTTATCGGCGGTTCAACTCTTTGCCTGCTCAAAAAGCGTAAACAATATGTTGATTATTATATTACAAATTCCGCCTTAGAAATATTCTATCTTTCGCTTTGGTTTATTAATTTGATTTCATATAAGCAAAATGGGGGCAGACGGTATCGGCAGGGAACATGGCGGCGGTTGATTAAACGGGATGGGCGGAAATGCAAGATATGCGGGACCTGGAATGAATTGCTTAGTATTGACCATGTTGTGCCTCTCTCGAAAGGAGGACATCCGAGATGGCTCGGAAACTTGCAAATCCTTTGTAAAAACTGTAATTATAAAAAAGGAAACAATTTTTAATAAATGAAATGTATAATCATTTTTGCAAATAATTATGTGTGGATCAATATGCGGGGTGTCAAGGGGGCGTTACATACAACCCGTTGCCGTCAATAAAGAAAAAATAAATTGGACGGATGAAGAAGATAATCCGATTGCGATACCTGAAAAATATCCTTGTCAGCACGATGACCACTGGAAGTATGGAAAAGGGACCCGCAATGGACAAAAATTATATTCTCCGACAGAAGAAATGTTCTGGCAAAAATGGAAATTGACTGATAAAGAATTGAAGGAAGCGATGAAGCAATTCGATATATTTTCCCTTGAAATGTCGGGAAGAATTATTTGTAAAGAATGTGCAGAAAGAGAGATAAAATGTACAACAGAACAATGAAAAATGATTCATAAAAAAATTATATCAATGGGGATGCCACTTGACCAGTGGAAACATAAATCCTGTTGCGCTAATATCGGAACAGGAAAAGATTTTGCGACAGTTTATAGTATTGAATCTTCGGAGCGAGGCAAAGGAGACGCTACGGAACTTTTACTTGAGATGAAAAAACATTATGAAACGCAAGGTAAAATTTTCGGTTCATCCATTGCGCTGAATGACGGGATGCAAAGGATATTAAAAAAATTAAATATTGTTGAATATTCTTAATCGTGAAAAATAATTTTCATCATTTTGTTGGTGGAATGAAAAATTTAGTATATTTGCATTATGGCAACCGATGAAAATACTAATTAAAATCTTCGCGTACCTACTCCTTAATTCCGCTACCTGCGGGACATCGGTTGCACTTTGTGGAGCAAGGGCGCGGATTTATTTTATATGAATAGGATTTGCGGAATATATAAAATTACTTCACCATCAAAAAAAATTTACATAGGACAATCAATTGATTTAAAAAAAAGATTAAGATTATACGAAATGTATAATTGTAAAAAACAAAGACGCTTATACAATTCTCTAAAAAAATACGGATGGGAAAAACATAAATTTGAAATCATATATGAATGTAATCCCGCACAACTTAATGAACTCGAAAAATATTATGTGAATTTATTTCAAACTTTCAATTCGACACATGGGTTAAATCTTAAAGAAGGCGGAGGAAACAATAAATTATCTGAAGAAACTAAAAATAAAATAAGTATTTCATTGATTGGAAATAAAAGAACTCTTGGCAGAAAACTTTCGGCAGGACATAAAAGAAAAATAAGTTTATCTGAAACAGGAAAGAAAAAACCTCTATTATCAGAAGTAACAAAATTAAAAATGAGTATTGCTAAAAAAAATATGTCAATTGAAACAAGAAAAAAATTAAGTGATGCTAAAAAGAAAAATCCTCCGAAATATTGGTTGAATAAAAACTTATCAAATGAACATAAGTTAAATATAAGTGAAGGACAAAAAAATAGATATAAAAACAAAAACCTACATCTTTGTTATGAGTAGGGCAATACTTTTTTATGAAAAGAGAATCCGTAATAATTTACCGAAGTTTTTATGAAAGTATAAAATTACTTCCAGAAAACAATCAAATTGAAGTATGGAGTGCTATTTTTCAATTTTCATTTTATGGAAAAAATATTGAACTTTCTGAAACTTCAAAAGGATTTTTCATTTTAATAAAACCTCAGTTACTTGCTAATAATCAACGATATATCAATGGTGTGAAGGGGGGTAAGTTTGGGGTTTTAGGAGGACGCCCAAAGAAACCCCAAAGAAACCCCAAAGAAACCCCTAATGCTAATGCTAATGTAAATGCTAATGTAAATGATAATGTAAATGATAATGTAAATGATAATGTAAATGCTAATGTAAATGTAAATGCAATAAAAACACGTTTTGAAAAATTTAAAATTTCGTTGCTTACTCAACAAATATTTTTAGAAGATATTTGCATGAAGGCAGAAATTAAAATATCGGAAGTTCCGCAGGCATTGGATAACTTCATAGTTCATGCTATCGCAGGTGGCGAAAATCATTTAACACAAAAAGAATTTGCCACGCATTTCCGCAATCTATGCCTGAAAATAAAAAGTGCAATAATAAAACACACACATACACCTCATTATTCCCAATGGTAACCTTCTTTGAGAACATATACACCGACAAACCTTATTACATAACACTCATGCGGGCGTTGGAACGCATCAAAACTGGGCGTTCAAAGGAAAAGGTTATTTCTATTCAGCAGGAATTAACCAAAGAGAAACGCGAAGCCCTTAAAAAAACCTTGCCCGCAGTTTTGTTTTCCGGGGAATTTAAAGGCAGAAAAGATGACGACTTAATAAAACACAGTGGATTTGTCATCCTTGATTTTGACGAAGTAATGACAAAACTTTTGATTGAAGAATTAAAAAATAATCAATACACACATGCTGCATGGGTAAGTCCTTCAGGAAACGGTGTAAAAGCCCTCATTCAAATAGCCGACCCGAAAAGACACAGGGACCATCTGAAAGCAATATTTAAAGCATTTCCTCTCGCAGACCCTGTAAATCTGAACGAAGCCCGTGTATGTTTTGAAAGTTACGACCCGGATATTTACATAAATCCATCGGCGAAAATCTGGACTGAATTTATCCAAACAGAAATTTACCAGACAAAAAACAACCAGACAAACAAAAATGAAACTTTTAACCGCCTTATTAAATGGCTTGTAAACTCTGGCTCCGCTTTCCATGAAGGCGAAAGAAACATATATATATTCAAACTTGCCTGTGCCTGTTGTCGGTTTGGAATAGATGAATCAGAAACCGTCAATTTAATTTCATCTGAATATCTTACAAAGGACGGTGAATTTAACAGACGGGAAGCGGAGCGGACAATCAAATCGGCCTATCGGACAAACATTTCTAAATTTAATTCGGCAAAATTTGAAAATGAAAAAGCAATTACAACTATAACAAAAAAAGAAATTGACCCCGCAACTTTTGATTTATCTCAGCGTCCTAAAGATGTCATTTATGGCTTGGATGTAGTGGATGATGCTTTGAAAATTTATGATATTGGTTACAAATTTGCACAGACAACACACATACCATTGCTTGATGCACATTGGAAGTTCAGACGGGGTGAAATAACTTTACTTTCAGGCATCGGAAATTTCGGGAAAACCGAATTTCTTCGTCAATTACTTCTGATAAAATCGGTAAAAGATAAAATGAAATGGGCAACTTTCAGTCCTGAAAACTTTCCTGCTCATGAATATTATCATGACTGCGTAGAATCGCTTCTGGGTGCAGATTGCTGCGCCTATAACCGGGAAAAACCATCCCGGGAAAAATATTTTGAGGCGTATAAAAAAATATCAGAACATTTCTTTTTCGTATATCCGAAAAAAGATATGCCTACTCCTGAAATAATACGTGAAAGGTTTCTTGAACTTGTTATCAAAGAAAAGGTGGATGGCGTTGTTATTGACCCGTTCAATCAACTTTCAAACAAATGGGGAGACCGAGACGATAAATATTTAGAAACATTTCTTTCAGATATGGGACGATTTGCCCGTGAAACAAATATTTTTTTATTCATCATAAATCATCCAAAACAACTTCGCAAAGATGGAGCAAAGAATTATCCATGTCCGGATGTCTTTGATTTGGCGAATGGCGCAATGTGGAATAATAAAGCGGATAATATTCTGATATATCACCGTCCTAATTATTCTTCGGATCCGACTGATACTACTTGTGAAGTGCATATTAAAAAAATAAGACGGCAAAAAATTGTAGGTTTGCCGGGAATAATTTCATTTCACTATGACCGTAAAAGCAGGCGTTATTATTTCAATGGTGAAAATCCGCTTGAAGAAAAACAAGTTCAATTAAAAAATTTCTATGAAACCGAAAAAGATGATATGCCCTTTACATCTGACTGATGCGGAGGAAAGAATGTATAATAAAATTCACGACCATTTGCTTTCCATGAAAGACGGCGAAATAAAAAAACTTGACCCGAACCATTCAAACTATACTGTTTTCGTAAATTGCTGCAAACATTTTATAGATGCGGAATACGATTGGCTAAATGGATTTTCCTTGACTTTCAACGAAGCATTTACCCGTATAAGAAAAGATTTTTTAAATTAGAAAAAAAAATTATGTCAAAAACAAATGCACTAACGCAGGCAGTTTTAAAACTTCTGAATTATAATGGTTTCCGGGCATGGCGCACCGGTAACCATGCCGTGTATTCCGTAAAAAGAAAATCATTCCTAAAGAACCCCACGCGCCTAATAGGCATCCCGGATATATGCGGATATAGAAAAGCGGACGGAAAAGCTATTTATGTGGAAGTGAAAACAGCAAAGGATAAATTATCTGAGGCGCAAAAACATTTTTTATATGAAGCGCAAAAAGCAGGATGTATTGTAATAGTCGCGGAAAATATTGAACAAGTACAAAATAGATTAATGATGGAATATTAAATTTTTTATACCTTTGTAAAAAAAATCACCATGTTTCAAATAAAAATAGGCAAATACCCGATATTATCTTTCGGAAGGGCAAATGAAAATATAACATTGACCGGAACTAAACTTTTGGAGATAATCGGAGGCGGCACTGATACTGATTCAGGTATTTCCGTTTCGGAATCTAACTCAATTAATTTTTCTGCCGTTTATTGCGCGACACGCGTAATATCAGAGTCAATCGCTTTTCTTCCTTTGCAGATATTCCGTAAAACAGAAAAAGGACGTGAATTATTAACAATGCATTCGCTTTATTTCAAACTTCACGACCAACCTAATAATTTTCAAACAGCATTTACTTTCAGGGAAACAATGGCAACACGTCAATGTCTCAATGGTAATGCTTATGCTTTTATTTCACGCGACGGCAGCGGAAATATTTTAGAAATAATTCCTTTCGGTCTTGAAACCAAAGTAGAACCTAAATTTGATTCAAAACGCTCAAAAATATTTTATATCATAAATGGAAAAGATATTCTTGAACAATCAAATATTCTCCACATTCCCGCACTTAGTACAGATGGTATTGAAGGTAAATCGCCCGTGGCGATAGCACGTGAAAGTATCGGGCTCGGAATGTCTATGCAGAAATTCGGAGCGCGTTTTTTTGGAAAAGGCGCAAATCCTGATTTTATTCTCGAACATCCCGGCAAACTTTCTGAACAGGCAATATCAAATATTAAAAATAGTTGGGCAACAGACGCAGCAGGAATTTCTAACACACATAAACCCCGCGTAATTGAAGAAGGCATGAAAGTTACGAAGTTATCCATTTCTCCAGAAGAGTCACAATTCTTGGATTCGCGCCGATTTCAGATAACAGAAATTGCCCGTTGGTTTCGTTTGCCACCCCACATGATAGGAGACCTCAGTAATGCTACGTTCAGCAATATAGAACAGCAAGATATTGGTTTTGTAAAATATTCCCTCTCTCCCTGGCTCAAACGATGGGAGCAGGAACTGAATAGGAAGTTATTAACAGAGGCGGAAAAGAAAAATACTTTTATTGAGTTTAATTTGGATGGACTATTACGCGGAGATACTATTACTCGCTCTAACTTCTATTCGCAAATGATTGCTGCACGTGTGCTATCTCCCAACGAAGTAAGACGTAAAGAAAATATGAATGACTATGATGGTGGAGATAAATTTGAGAATCCGAATACTTCATCGCAATCTTCAAATATTTCAAATCAAAAATCAAACGGACAAATAATCCAAAACTAATATGGCTCATAGATTCTATGATTCAACTCGTTGGCGTAACTTAAGAGACATGGTTATTGCCCGACATCCATTATGTGAGCAATGTAAATCGAAAGGTCTTACTACTATTGCCACCCAAGTAGACCATATACTACCCATCGAGGAAGGTGGCAACCCAACCGATTGGACTAACCTGCAACCTCTCTGCGCGTCGTGTCATTCAAAAAAAACAAGAAAAGAAAATGAACCAGAAAAAAAAATAGAACAAAAAATGGGCTATGCCGATGTTATTGTTACCTCAAAAGTAGTAACGAAAAGAGGCAGACCTAAGAAAATCAAGGAACACCAAGAAGATAATAATAGCATGGCGGGGGGTATATGAACCTCTAATACCCAAAATTACTTAAA
>Ga0209520_10000141_pt1 | contig 37229 bp, 45 predicted proteins | sample Rifsed16ft1_FD_184009 | JGI IMG/M metagenome (GOLD analysis project Ga0209520, IMG submission 184009) | Soil microbial communities from Rifle, Colorado, USA - sediment 16ft 1 (version 2) | ecosystem: Environmental > Terrestrial > Deep subsurface > Rock core/Sediment | place: Rifle, Colorado...
TCACCGTTTCCGGAACTGGTAGACGGTCTCCCCGGGCCGAACCAGCCCCAGGTCCCGCCGGGCGATCTCCTCGGTGCGGGACGGGTGCCGGCGCAGTGCCTCGACCTCCTGCCGGAGCAGGGCGTTCTCCTGCTTGAGGGCTTCGATCTGCTGCTCCAGGTGCGCCCTGGCACTCCACATCTGGTAGAGCTGGAACAGGCTGCGATCCCCGAACAGCGACAGGAAGAGCAGGAGCCCCAGGAAACAGAGGAGGAGGAACAGGCCGGGCCGCGGCCGTCTCCCGTGCGACTCCAGGGGATCTGCCCCTTCGGCAGGCTCAGGGCGGTGGCCCCGGTTAAACCGCTTAGGCATCACCGCCCCCTCAACGGGCGAAAGGCGTCCACCCCGGGAAAGCGGGCCGCCGCCCCTAACGCCTCTTCGATGCGGAGGAGCTGGTTATACTTGGCCGTGCGGTCCGTGCGGGATGCGGAGCCGGCCTTGATCTGGCCGGCGTTCACCGCGACGGCCAGGTCCGCGATAGTGACATCCTCGGTCTCGCCGGAACGATGAGAGATGATCGCAGCGTACCCGGCCCGCTTGGCCACGGCGATCGTCTCGAGGGTCTCGGTCACCGTCCCGATCTGGTTCACCTTGATCAGGATGGCGTTGGCGAGTCCGCTGGCGATGCCCTCGCGGAGGAGGGCGGCGTTGGTCACAAAGAGGTCGTCCCCGACGAGCTGCACCCGGTCCCCGAGGGCAGCCGTGAGGAGCGCCCATCCCTCGAGATCCCCCTCGGCCATCCCGTCCTCGATGGAGACGATGGGATACTGCTTGACCCATCCCGTGTAGAACTCCACCATCCCTTCACGACTGAGCTCCTTGGTGGTCTCGGCCACGAGATGATACCGCTCTCCCTCGTAGAACTCGCTGGCCGCCGGGTCGAGCGCGACGAAGACGTCCCGTCCCGGGCGATAGCCGGCCCGGGTGACGGCCTCGAGGATCAGCTCGACCGCCTCTTCGTTCGAGCGGAGATCAGGCGCAAAGCCCCCCTCGTCCCCGACGGCGGTGCTGTAGTCGCGCCTCTTCAACACACCCCGCAGGCTCTGAAACACCTCCACGCCGATCCGGAGCGCCTCGGCAAAGCGCCCACCGGCGACCGGGACGATCATGAATTCCTGAAAGTCCACGGTGTTGTCGGCGTGCCTTCCCCCGTTGAGGATGTTCATCAAGGGGACCGGAAGGTCGCGGGCATCCGCCCCCCCGAGATAACGGTACAAAGGCAGGCCAGCCTCATCGGCCGCCGCCTTGGCCACGGCGAGCGACACCCCGAGGAGGGCGTTGGCCCCGAGCCTTCCCTTGGTGGGTGTCCCATCCAGCCGGCACAAGGTCTCGTCCACGCGGGACTGGTCGAACGCCTCCGCGCCGATGAGCGCCGGGGCGATCAGGGTGTTCACATGTTCCACCGCCTTCTGGACCCCCTTCCCCGCGTAGCGCCGTGGATCGCCATCCCTGAGCTCCACCGCTTCGCGCTCGCCCGTGGACGCCCCGGAGGGGACTGCGGCCCGGCCACAGGCTCCGCTTTCCAGGCGGACGTCGACCTCGACGGCCGGGTTGCCCCGGGAATCCAGGATCTCGCGCGCATGGATGTGAACAATCTGACTCATAGGGACGATCTCCTGGGCCTCATCATCGGGGCTACGCACTGTACACGAGTTTCCGGCTCGCCTCGATGAGCCCCTCGAGATCTTTGGCGTTCTGGGCTTCCACATAGAGCCGGACGACTGGCTCGGTCCCCGACGGCCGGATCAGGAGCCAGCTCCCATCCTCGAGCAGGAGCTTGGTGCCGTCCTTCCGCTCGACCGCTGCGACCCTCCGGCCGATCAGCTCACGTGGGGGCTCCTCGAGCTTCGTGAGGAGGCGTGCGCGCTCCTCAGGCCTCAGGGTGAAATCGATCCGTCGGGAGAGGATGGTCCCGACCTGGGCGTACAGCTCGTCGAGCAGCTCCCTCAGGGATGCGCGCCCCCGGTGCGCGACCATCTCGGCCACGAGCAGACAGGCCAGCACCCCATCCTTCTCCGGGATGTGCCCCCGAATGGAGAGCCCGGCACTCTCTTCGCCGGCCAGGATGACCTTCTCCTGCAGGAGCAGCTCACCGAGGTACTTGAACCCGACCGGGGTTTCATATACGGGGACGTGGTAATGACGGGCGACCGCGTCGAGGAGATGCGTGGTCGCCACTGTGCGCGCGACGCCCCCCGGCGGACGCGTGCTGAGCAGGTGCTTGAACAGCAAGGCCAAAATCTGGTTGGCGCTCGGGACCGTGCCGTCGTTGTCCACGATGCCGAAGCGATCGGCGTCTCCGTCCGTGGCGAGGCCGAGGTGGGCGCGCCGCTTCACCACCCGTTGCGCGAGGTCCTGGAGCCGTGTCGGGGCCGGGTCCGGCGGGCCGCCCCCGAAGAGGGGATCCCGCCAGTCGTGGAGCATCTCGACCTCGCACCCTGCCTCCCGGCAGGCGGTGTCCAGGACCCCCCGTCCGGTCCCGAAGAGGGGGTCCACCACCACCCTGAGGTGAGCCCGGCGGATCGCCTCGTAGTCCACGAGACTCTGGAGGTGCGTGAGATAGGGCGGGAACGGATCGATCATCGTGAGGAGTCCCGCCTTTTCTGCCGCCGCGATCTCTATGGTCTCCGCCTGGGCATTCGGCAACCGTGCATTCGCCTGGGCTTCGATGTAGCGGGTCACTTCGGGCGGGGCCGGACCTCCGGCAGCCGTGGAAAACTTGATACCGTTCCACTCCGGCGGGTTGTGACTGGCAGTGATGGTGATCCCTCCGCCCGCCCGCCGGCGCCGGATCTCGCAGGCGACGACGGGGGTGGGAGTATCCCGCTCGCAGAGGAAGACCCGGATCCCGTTGGTGGCCAAGAGCTTGGCCGCCTCACCCGCGAAGCGTTCCGACAGGAAGCGGGTATCGTACCCGACCACGATCCCTCGCCCCTCGAGCCCCGCGGCCCTGAGGTGGTCGGCGATGCCCTGGACGACGGCCAGCGCTCGGGGCAAGGTAAAGTCGTCGGCGATGACGCCGCGCCAGCCGGACGTCCCAAACTGAATCCGCGTCATGGCCTCCTCACGCACACGTGCGAAGATTGTCGGCAGTATAGGGACGGTTCCTCGACACTGTCAAGGTGAAATGACTTGCGAGAAGCCCTGGAGTTCAATATACTTACCACATCCGCGGAGCGGTGGAACCGCAGGGAGCCGGGTGTGGCCGACGAAAAAATCCTGATCGTCGATCCTGACCAGGCCGCGCGTCGGCGGCTCGCAAAGGTGCTGCGCCAACGAGGTCTTCAGCCGGTGGAGGCCTCCGGCGGCGAGGAAGCCCTGAAGGAGCTCGCCAAGGAAGAGTACGCGGTTGTCTTCCTTGACCTGGCGGGGGTAGGACCCGACGTGGTGGGGCGCATGATCGAGCAGAAACCGGAGCTGTCCATCATTGTGCTGGCGCCTCCCGCGAGCGCGGGTGCCAGCGCTGCTACGGCGAAGGGGGCGTACACGGCCCTCGCGACGCCTGTGCAACCGGTTGACCTCGAGATCGGCCTCAGAAATGCCCTCGAGCGATATGACCTGTTCCGCACCAACACCCGTCTCCGCCACGAGACCCTGCAGGATGACCTGACGGGGGTCCTCAACCGTCGATATCTGGATCGATATCTGGGCGAGGAGATCGAGCGGTCCCGCCGGTACAAACACCCCTTCTCTCTCCTCTTTTTCGACCTCGATCATCTCAAGCACATCAACGACCAATATGGGCACCTGTCGGGGAGCAGGGTGCTGGTCGAGGTGGTGAAGGTCATCATGAAGCAGCTCAGACGGACCGATAAGATATTCCGGTTTGGCGGGGATGAGTTTTCGGTGACGCTGCCCGAGACTGATCAGCGAGGGGCGGTGGAGACAGCCCACCGCCTGCGCCAGGCGATCCGGGCCCATCGGTTCCACCCGGTGGAAGGGGCCGAGGTGTCGCTCACCGCCAGCTTCGGGGTCGCCACCTATCCTGAAGACGGGCAGAGCGGAGAAGATCTCTTGCGCCACGCCGACGAGGCGATGTATCTCGTCAAGACGGGGACCAGGGACGGGGTCGGGATCAAGGAAAAGCAATGAAGCGCCTGAGCGTCCTGGGCTCTACCGGCTCCATCGGCATGCAGACCCTGGAAGTGGTCCGCGCCCACCCCGAGGCCTTTGAGGTGGTGGCGATGGCGGCCGGGCGGCGGCTCGACCTCTTTGCCCAGCAGGTCCGGGAGTTTCGACCGCATCTGGTCTCGGTGGCGGGCCGGGACGGGGCGCAGGAGCTGCAGGAAAGACTACGCGGCCTTCCGGTGAAGATCTGCTTCGGGGAGGAGGGGTTGAGCGAGGTTGCGGCCTACTCCGATGCAGAGCTGACCCTGCTGGCGGTCGTGGGGGCGACGGGACTCAAGCCGGCGCTGGCGGCGATCCGGGCCGGCAAGGACGTGGCGATCGCCACCAAGGAGGCCCTCGTAATGGCCGGGGCACTGCTGACGGCTGAGGCCGCGGCCCGAGGGGTGAAGCTCTTGCCGGTGGACAGCGAGCACTCCGCGATCTTCCAGTGTCTCGAGGGGGGCGGGTGGGGGGCGCTGAAGCGGATTATCCTGACCGCCTCGGGGGGAGCGCTGCGGCAGGTCCCGAAGGAACGGCTGGCCTCCGTCACCCCCGAGGAAGCCCTGAACCATCCGGTCTGGAGCATGGGGAAGAAGATCACGATCGACTCGGCGACGCTGATGAACAAAGGACTCGAGGTGATCGAGGCGCGATGGCTGTTTGACATCGACGCAAAGCAGGTGGACGTGATCCTGCATCCCCAGTCGATCGTGCACTCCCTCATCGAGTATGTGGACGGGTCGGTCCTGGCCCAGCTCGCCCCGCCCGATATGCGCCTTCCCATCCTCTATGCCTTGAGCTACCCGGCCCGCCTCAAGAACGCCTTCCCCACGCTCGATCTGGTGCGGGTGGCCCCGCTCACGTTCGAGCCGGTCGATCGGGAACGGTTTCGGTGTCTCGGATACGCGTACGAGGCGGTCGCGATGGGAGGGACGGCACCGGCCGTCTTGAACGCCGCCAATGAGGTGGCGGTCGAGCTGTTTCTCGGTCGGCAGATCAGCTTTGGCGAAATCCCCGAGGTGATCGAGGCGAGCCTCGGCGGGCACCGGCCGGGGGACGGGGACAGTCTCGACGAGATCCTGGCGGCGGATCGAGAGGTCCGCGCGCAGATCGCTCGCACATACCGGGCCAGGGTGAGGCCGGTATCATGACGGTCGAAACCATCGTCTCTTTCATCATCATCCTGGGGCTCCTGATCTTCGTCCACGAACTGGGACACTTCCTGGTCGCCAAGCGGGCCGGCGTCGGGGTCCTCAAGTTTTCCCTCGGGTTCGGTCGCCGCCTCTTCGGTTTCCGGTGGGGAGAGACCGAGTACCTGATTTCCGCCATCCCGCTCGGCGGCTATGTCAAGATGGTCGGCGAGGACCCACGCGAGGTCGTGGTGGACGCCACCGGTCAAGCCTTCGATACCGCGGGCCAACCCCTGGATCGTCAGAAATCCTTCGCCCACAAGTCGGTGTGGGTGCGGATGGCCATCGTCCTGGCCGGGCCCGGCGCCAATTTCCTCTTGGCCGTGCTCCTCTTCTGGGGGGTCTTCGCGCTGGTGGGTCGCCCGGTCTTCCCGCCCGTGGCCGGAAAGCCCGAACCGGATTCCCCGGCCGCCGTCGCCGGCCTCCGCCCGGGCGATCGCATCGAGGCGGTGATGGGCGGTCGGGTGGGGACATGGGAGGAGATCGAGGCGGCGTTCCAGGCCTCGAGAGGCAACCCCGTGACGCTTCGTGTCGGGCGGGACGGGGTCCACCGGGACCTCACGGTGACGCCCCGCCGCAAGATCTTCACCGATCTTCTGGGCGACGAGCGTGAGGTCTGGAGTATCGGGGTCGGACCCTTCATCTCGACTGCCGTGGGCCGGGTGATGGAGGGATTTCCCGCCGCGCAGGTGGGGCTGAAGGTCGGCGACCGCATCGTCGCCGTCGACGGGGAGCGGGTGGAGACCTGGGAAGATTTGGCCCGACGGATTCACACCCGGCCTGGGCAGGAGATCGCACTGACGGTGGAGCGGGGCGGGACACGCTTCCCGGTCGCTCTGATACCGAAGGCCTCCGTACAGCAGGATGCGGGTGGTCAAACGGTGACGGTGGGGCTCATCGGCATCAGCCCTGTAGAGGGTTTCGTGTACGAGCGGATAGACCCGGTGACCGCGCTGGTCGATGCCGGGGCCCGAACAATGGTCACGAGCGTCAAGATCCTCTATGTGCTCGTGAAGATGGTGGAGGGGGCCGTGTCCCCTCGGACGATCGGCGGCCCGATCCTCATGGCCCAGATGACCGGCGAGCAGGCCCAGCAGGGGCTGCTTAACCTGATCTTCTTTACCGCGCTCCTCTCCATCAACCTGGGGATCCTGAATCTCCTCCCCATCCCTATCCTGGACGGCGGCCATCTCGCCTTCTTTGGCATCGAATTGCTCCGCGGCAGGCCGATCAGTGTGAAGAAGCGAGAGGTGGCGCAGCGGGTGGGACTGGTCCTCTTGGTGGGCTTGATGATCTTTGCCTTCTATAATGATATCTTTCGATTGCTCGGGCGGCCCTGATGTGGTAATCTTCACCGCCCATGGTTCACAGTTCACAGACTGGCAATTCCGCTTTTCCCGTGAACCGTGAAGTGAGAACTGTGAACTCGCTGCGCGGACAACGCGGAGGCTGATCCATGAAAGCACGGCGGAAGACGCGGCAGATCCAGGTGGGCACGCTCAAGATCGGCGGGGACGCGCCGGTCTCGGTCCAGTCCATGACCAAGACCGATACCCGCAACGTCGAGGCCACCGTCGATCAGATCTGGGCCCTGGAGGCGGCGGGCTGTGAGGTGGTGCGGCTCGCTGTCCCGGATGAGGAGGCCGCGGCAGTCCTGAGCACGATCCGCGCCCAGATCCGCATCCCCCTCATTGCTGACATCCACTTCAACTACCGGCTGGCGCTCCAGGCGCTCGAGCAAGGGGTGGACGGCCTGCGCCTCAATCCGGGCAATATCGGGGCGCGCTGGAAGGTAGAAGAGGTGGTACGGGCGGCGCGAGAGCGCCAGATCCCGATCCGCATCGGCGTCAACGCCGGCTCGCTGGAGAAGGAGCTGCTGGCGAAGCACGGCAAGCCCACGCCCGAGGCGATGGTGGAGAGCGCGTTGAAGCATATCCGCATCCTGGAGGATCTCGACTATCCGGAGATCAAGGTCTCCCTGAAGGCGTCGCACCCCGCCATGATGATTGCCGCCTACCGTCTCCTGGCCGAGCAGGTCGACTACCCCTTTCACCTGGGGGTGACCGAGGCCGGGACCGCCTTCCCGGGAACGGTGAAGTCGGCGGTGGGGATGGGGGCGCTGCTCGCTGATGGCATCGGCGATACCATCCGGGTCTCCCTGACCGAGGACTGCGTCGAAGAGATCAAGGTCGGCTTCGAGATCCTGAAGGCGCTGGAGCTCCGGGAGCGGGGGCTCAACATCATCGCCTGCCCCTCCTGCGGCCGGGTCGAGATCGATCTCATGGGGCTCACCAAGGAAGTGGAGCGGCGGCTGGCGGCGCTCGGCCTGAAGAAGGCGATGAATGTGGCGGTGATGGGGTGCGCCGTCAACGGCCCGGGCGAGGCGCGGGGGGCAGATATCGGGATCGCCGGCGGCAACGGGGTCGGCATCCTCATCAAGAAGGGGCAGATCATCCGCAAGGTGAAGGAGGCGGAGATGGCCGACGCCCTTGTGGAGGAGATCCTGAAGATGGCGGAGTCCGGCGAAGCGGAAGACGCCTCCCCCGGGGCCGGGAATCTCCTCACCATCCTTCCCAAGGAGTGAGTCTCGCCTTTTGTCTCACCATACCGTGCGGTGGAGTCGCCTGCTCATCCCCACGCTGAGAGAGGATCCCGCCGAGGCCGAGGCGGTGAGTCACCGGCTCATGATCCGCGGTGGGCTGGTTCGCGCCCTCGCCGCCGGGATCTATTGCTACCTCCCCCTGGGCCAGCGGGTCCTGGATAAGATCAACACCATCATCCGGGAAGAGATGAACCGGATCGGGGGGCAGGAGTTCACCCTGCCCGCGCTCCACCCCGCCGAGCTCTGGCAGCAGACCGGTCGGTGGACCGAGATCGGCGAGGAGATGTTCCGCCTGAAGGACCGGGGAAAGCGGGACATGTGCCTCGGGATGACCCACGAGGAGATCATCACCTGGCTGGCCGCGAAAGAGATCCGCTCGTACCGAAATCTCCCCCAGATCTGGTACCAGATCCAGGTCAAGTTCCGGGACGAGGCCCGGCCCAAGAGTGGCGTGCTCCGGACCCGGGAATTCCTCATGAAGGATTCCTACAGTCTGGACGCGGACGAGGAGGGGCTCGCGCAGAGCTACGAGCTGCACAAAGAGGCCTACGGCCGGATCCTTCGACGGTGCGGCCTCACCTTCACCGTGGTCGAGTCTGATCCCGGGATGATGGGCGGCGCCGGTTCCCACGAATTTATGGCCCCGTCTCCTTCGGGGGAGGATGAGGTGGCGCTGTGCGGATCGTGCGGCTACGCGGCCAATGTCGAGCTGGCGGAGTCACGGCCCGCGCCTCCACCCTTTCCCTCGTGGCCTGCGCTGGAGGAGATCGCGACCCCAGGGGCCAGGAGCATCGACGAGGTGTCGACCTTTCTTCAGATTGATCCCCGCCTCACCCTGAAGACCCTCATGGTCATGACCACGGCGGGACCGCTCCTCTGCCTGTTGCGGGGCGATCAGCAGCTGCACGAGCGAAAGGTCGAGCGTCTCGTCGGCCCGTTCCGGCCGGCGCATCGGGACGAGGTCAAGACGATAGCGGGGGTCGAGGCCGGCTTCCTCGGTCCGCTGGGTCTTGAGATCCCTCTGTTGGCTGATGAGGCGCTCGCCGAGGGGGTCTATGTGGCCGGGGCCAATCGCGAGGACGCCCACGTCCGCGGGGTGGTCCCGGGCACGCACTTCAGGGCGCGGCACGCGGATATTCACCGCGTGCAACCGGGCGACGGCTGCGCGAAGTGCGGGAGCCCGATCATGGTCGAGCGGGTGATCGAGGTCGGAAACATCTTCAAGCTGGGCACCCGGTATTCCACGCCGCTCAAGGCGCTCTATCTCGACGAGAAAGGAGGGGAGCGGCCCATCGTCATGGGGAGCTACGGGATGGGCCCGGCCCGGATCGCGGCGGCCGCCATCGAACAGCATCACGACCGCGATGGCGCCATCTGGCCCGTGAATATCGCCCCCTTTCAGATCCACCTCCTCACGGTCAATGTCAAGGATCCGGCGATGCGAGAGCTGGGCGAGCAGCTGTACCGCGCCCTCAACGGAGCGGGGGTGGAGGTCCTGTACGATGACCGGGATGAGCGACCCGGGGTGAAATTCAAGGATGCGGATCTCGTGGGGATTCCCTATCGCGTGACGGTGGGGAGCCGAGCCATCCAGGAAGGGCAGGTGGAAATTCGCAATCGCCGGACGAGAGAGGATATGTTTATCCCGGCCGCCGAGATCGCGCCCCGCATCGAGGCCCTCTTACTCCAGACGGAAGGGGGGTAGTTGGGGTCAGTCCTGGTCGGACGAGGAGGGCCGGGGCGGCTGCTGGTCGGAGGTGCCCTTCTCGGCCTCGGCTTTTCGTTCGTTGCTGCTGGTGTCCGGGGGGCCGTCAGCCCCCTTTTTCTCTCCCTCGAGGGCCTTTTTTCGCTCCGGACTGGCGTAGTCGTTCACGTACCAGCCGGTCCCTTTGAAGACCAGGGCGGGCGCCGACAGAACCCGTCGGACGGGCCCAGTGCACGCCACGCACGACGTGACCGGCTCCTCAGAGAACTTCTGGATGACCTCAAAGTGATGGCCGCAGACCTCGCACTGGTACTCGTAGATCGGCACTGGGACCGTCCTCCTTGCGTCCTGGGTGTAGAAAGCCCAAAAGTATATTCTAGGCTCTTGGACCTTACGTGTCAACCGCGTTCCCCCCTTCCGGAGCGATGAGTCGCGCGTATCCCTCCCGCCCCGTCGTGGCTGTCGGTGCCATCGTGGTGAAGGCTGGCAAGGTGTTGCTGGTGCGTCGCCGGAGGGAACCGAGTCGGGGTCTCTGGAGCCTGCCGGGAGGGGCGGTGAGGCGTGGCGAGGGATTGAGGGAGGCGGTGGCACGCGAGGTCAGGGAGGAGTGCGGGATCGATGTGAGGGTGGAAGAGGTCGTGGAGGTGATGGACCGGATTTATGCCGACCGCGGTGGCCGGGTCCGGTACCACTATGTGATCATCGACTTCCTCGCTTCCTGGCGTAAAGGAAGATTGCAGGCCGCCTCGGATATCTCTGGGGCGTCGTGGGTGGACCCCGCCAGAATCGGAGACCTGCCCCTGACTGCGGGGTTGGTCCCGGTGATCACAAAGGCCCTGCGCCTTAGGCGCCGGCGGGTGGGAGGGAATTGACCCCTCCCTTTCTCCCGTGCTAGAGTAACGGTAGCCGCACACGGAGCTTCCCTGGAACACTGTGCAGGTCCATCCTATGCAGATCCGCCTGAACGGCCATGCCCGAGATGTAAGTGACGGGATCACCATCGCCGGGCTGCTCCACGAGCTCAGGGTTCGCCCTGAGCGGGTGGCGGTCCTGATCAACCAGGGGATCATCAAGAAGCCCTCCTACGGGTCCACGACGCTCCGGGAAGGGGACGCGGTGGAGGTCCTCACCGTCATGGCGGGGGGGATGGAGGAGATCCGATGACGGAACGCAGGGACACGCCGCTCAAGTTCGGTGGGAAGGAATTCACGTCGCGCCTCATCATCGGCAGCAGCAAGTACCCGGACCCTGCCACGATGCAGAAGGCGTGGGAAGCCTCAGGGGCCGAGATTATCACCGTGGCCATCCGGCGCATGAACCTGGCCACCGGAGGCTCGCTGTTGGATTACATCGACCTCAGCCGCTACACGCTGCTGCCCAACACGGCGGGATGCTACACGGGCGAGGAGGCGGTCAAAACCTCGTTCATCGCCCGCGAGATGGGACTGTCCGATATGATCAAGCTGGAGGTCATCGGGGACGAGAAGACCCTCTTCCCCGACACGGCGGCGTTGGTGGAGGCGACGAAGATCCTGGTCAAGGAGGGCTTCATCGTCCTGCCGTATACCAACGATGACCCGATCGTGGCCAAGAAACTCGAGGACGCGGGGGCGGCCGCCGTGATGCCGCTCGGGGCCCCGATCGGCTCGGGCGCCGGCATCCGGAACCCCTACAACATCAGGATCATCCAGGAGACGGTGCGGGTGCCGGTCATCGTCGATGCGGGGGTGGGGACCGCCTCCGATGCGGCGGTGGCCATGGAGCTCGGTTGCGATGGCGTGCTGATGAACACGGGGATCGCGATGGCGAAGGATCCGGTGGCCATGGCAACCGCGATGCGCCATGCGGTCGAGGCGGGACGGTTGGCCTATCGCGCCGGGCGCATCCCGAAAAAGCTGTACGCCTCCGCCTCCACGCCCCTCGAAGGCATGCCCGAACTGCTATAGCCGTCCTTCCCCGCTCCCCTCTCCGTTCCTCCCGGCGCAGGGGGGAGGACCGCGCTCCGTCCTTCGCTTCCAGGATGGTGATCTGCAGGTGGAAAGCCCAGTCAACCGCGCCCCGCCAGATACTGCAGGTAACGGGAGAACGCGGCGTGCTTGAGCGCATACCACGTCTTCCTGAGCGGGGGGACGGGCGTCTTGCGCCAGCTCAATTCCCCACTGCCGGGCTGCCATTTCGCGAATCCGTGGAAGCGGCGCCATTTCTTGCCGATGTCGAGGACATACGACGCCTCACCCGGCTCGCCGTACAGTATGTGTCGCCAGTGGGCAAGCACCTCCCTCCGCGCGTCATTCGGGTACGTATATTGCTTTTCGGGGTCCAGGTGCGGCGAGAAGAAGGGGAGGACTTCCTCCAGGAAGCGCCTGCGAATCACGCTCGGGTTGAGTGACGGCCCCTGAAAATAGAGCGGCCCGCGGGAAGGGTTGCGGGTCAGGTTGAACCGCAACGAGGCGAGGTCGGGGTCGGCTTCGAACCCGCGCACGATCCGCGTCGCGTCCACGTTTCGCTTGAGCAGCCAGTCGTCTTCCAGATGGAGGAAGATCTCGGTTTCCACCTGCTCCCAGGCCCATTTCACCGCCGTGGCAAAGTGGGGTTGGTCCGGGCAGCGGTGGGTGATCTCGGAGAAGTATTTCGCGCAGATCCTGAGCACGTCGTCGGTGGAGCGCCGCTCGTCGCCGATGGGGTCGATGTTGATGATGAGGCGGGCCCGTTGGAACTGGCGAAGGAACTTGCGGTGAAAGGATAAGAGGGTGAATTCCAGGATGTCCGGCCGCAGCGTGCCAATGGTTACGACGTCGATGCGCCCATGCTGCGGTTCATGGTCCATTCCGGAATTATGCTCCTATGACCCCGGGTGTTTTCCAACATGCGGGGCGCGGCACACGAACCCGTTATCACCATCCGCGAGCACTCGCGCTGCGCCGGTCTTGGCCGAACGCCTTTAGACCTCCCCTGCAGTATCTCCCACGCGGATCATACCCTCTGTAAGGATCTGCGCCCGCAGGCCGCCCCGGTGAATCAACGCCTCCCTGACCCCTGGGTGGCTCAGGCGCTCGAGGTCACCCTCCAGCCCTTTGCCGGCGATGGCGCGGACCTGCACGACTGGCACCGTGGATGCCGCCCCGGTCGGAGCGATGTGAATGGAAACCACCGTCCCTTCCCACACGGCACCGGACCTCCTTGTCCTCTTGGGTCTAAGAAGACGGGACATGCGCGAGTCTCAGCGCACGACCTGATGTGATCTATAACACGGTTCAATGAGATCTGCGACATGAAACGGATGGCAACGGATCTCGCGAATAGGCTATAGTGCGGAGCGTGGAGCCCGACACGCAGACCGGTCAACGGTGAAGCGATGAAAGCGCCCATCGAAGATCCCCGGACGTGGGGGTTGTATGTAATCACCGATCGCACACAGACCTCCGGCAGATCGCTTGAAGAGGTCGTGGGGGCCTGTATACAAGGGGGCGCCAGGGTCTTTCAGTTGCGCGAGAAGGATCTGGAAGCCCGGGAGATGACGGCGCTGGCCGAACGCCTCCTTCAGCTCATCACGCCCGTCGGGGGGCTGCTGCTCATCAATGACCGAATCGATGTGGCGCTGGCCGTGGGGGCCAACGGGGTCCATCTGAGCCAACGAGGTCTTCCGCCCGTCGTCGCCCGTCGTCTGTTAGGCCCCACACGGCTGCTGGGCGTTTCCTGTCACTCGCTCGCCGAGGCGGAAGAGGCCCAGCAGGGCGGAGCCGACTTCATCGTGCTGGGGCCCATCTTCTATACGCCGTCCAAGGCCTTGTACGGGCCTCCCGTGGGCCTCGAGCTTATCCGTGAGGTCCGGCCGAGGATCGGATTGCCCATCGTCGCCATCGGGGGGATCACCGCGGCGAATCGGTCGGAGGTGCGCACCGCCGGGGCAGACGGGGTCGCCGTCATCTCTGCGGTCATGGCGGCCCCCGATGTTTCGGCGGCGGTCAGGGCCTTGCGTGCCTAGAGGCCACGGGCCATGCCGAAGAAGAGAAAAAGCCGGAAGGGATCACCTTCCGGCTTTTCGCGTTATCGTGGAGGATGACTATTTTACGGCGTTCTTGAGATCCTTACCCGCCCTGAACCGTGGAACCCTGGCTGCTGGGATGCGAATGGCTCTTCCGGTCTGGGGGTTCCGACCATTCCGGGCCGCCCGCCGGGCGACGGAGAACGTGCCGAAGCCTACCAACGTCACCTTCTTCCCTCTCTTGAGGGAGTCGCGTATCGACTTCAGGGTGCTCTCAAGGGCGGTTTCGGCGGCCTTCTTGGTGATCCCTGAGGCCTTTGCCATTGCGGCGACCAGCCCCGCCTTGGTCATATCGAGTCACCTCCTTTCGCCTGGCGCAATGATCAAGACGGAATGACAACGGGGGGAGATGGGAATGGTTTGGATATACCAGAGAGGTGTATCAGTGTCAAGGAGAAAGTCGCCCGAGAATCGAGGCCGCCGGCCCCCTGGGGAGGCTTCGGAGGCTCAGCCGCGAGGTTCGGCATGCGGGTCGGGAGATTCCGCCTTGAGCCGGGTGCGCCACTCCGCGAGCCGGCGCCGGATCTCGGCTTCGTAGCCCCGGTCTGTGGGCTGGTAGTAGGTGCGGCCTTGCAACTCCGGCGGCAGGTGCTCTTGGTCTACGAGGGCATCGGGGGCGTCATGGGCGTATCGGTAGCCCGCTCCGTAGCCCAGGCCTCTCATCAGTGGGGTCGGCGCGTTCTGCAGATGGAGCGGCACCGGCGCGATGGGCCCCTGCTCTACATCACGCCGGGCCTCTTCGTAGGCGCGGTAGACTGCGTTCGATTTCGGGGCGGTCGCAAGATAACAGGTGCACTGAGCCAGGGCCAACTCCCCTTCCGGACTTCCGAGAAAGTGGTACGCCTCTTTCGCCGTCACTGCCACCGAGAGGGCGGACGGATCGGCGTTACCGATGTCCTCTGAGGCGATGCGGATGAGCCGCCGTGCGATGTAGAGGGGATCTTCCCCGGCAGCGAGCATGCGGGCCAGCCAGTAGAGCGCCGCGTCGGGGTCACTGTCCCGGACGCTCTTGTGGAGGGCGGAGATGAGGGCGTAGTGCTCATCACCCGCCTTGTCGTACAGGAGGGTTCGGCGCTGGGCCGCCTCCTCGACGGCGGTGAGGGTGACCTCGAGCATGCCGTCCTGGCTTCGGGAGGCGATCTGGGCGGCGAGCTCGAGCGTATTGAGGACCGTGCGAGCATCGCCCGAGGCCAGGCGGAGCAGATGCTGCAGGCCCTCCGGGGGGAGCTGTGGTCTCAAGACGCCAAGGCCCCGTTCCTGATCCTCCAGGGCGCGCTGGACAATGCGGTCAAGCTCTGCCTCCGTGAGCGGGTTAAGGCGAAAAACCTTCACCCGTGAGAGGAGCGGGGCCACCACCTCGAAGGAGGGATTCTCCGTCGTGGCCCCGATCAGGATGATCGTCCCCTTTTCCACATGGGGGAGAAAGGCATCCTGCTGGGCCTTGTTGAAGCGGTGAATCTCGTCGACAAAGAGGATGGTCCGCCGTCCTTCCCGCTCTGCATGCCACTGGGCCTGCTTCATGACCTCTCTGATCTCCTTGATGCCGGCGGTGACCGCGGAGAAGGGGACGAATGCCGCACGCATGCGCTCGGCGATCAGATACGCGAGCGTGGTCTTGCCCGACCCCGGGGGCCCCCAGAGTATCATCGATGGGACCTCGCCCCGGTCCAGCGCGAGGGCAAGGACCCTGCCCTCGCCCAACAGGTGCGTCTGCCCCACAAACTCCTGGAGGGTCCTGGGCCGCATGCGATCGGCGAGGGGCGCCCGATCCTTGTGCTCTCGACTCTTGGGTTGCTCGAACAGCTCCATCACGAAACACCTGCTAGCACGCTGGGAGGCTAGAATGCTGGAACGCTTAGGGGATCACAAGACGCTTGGATTCGCCTTCTAGCGTCCCAGCCTTCCAGCTTCCTAGCCGAGTTGGCGCGCACGCGCCCAGACGGGGGTGCGCTTCTCCAGGAAGGCCTGCGTTCCCTCCTGGGCATCCCCGGATGCGACCGCCATAGCGAAAAGGGTCGCCTCATATTCGAGGCCTTCATCGAGCGCCATCTCGCATCCGCGGTTCACGGCCTCGAGACAGAGCTGCAGCGCGGTCGGGGACTTGCTCGCCAGGAGCCGCGCGAGCTTCACCGCCTCGGCCATCAGATCTTTCAATGGGACCACCTTATTCACGAGGCCGATCCGGTAGGCCTCCTGGGCGTCGATCATTTCTCCGGTCAGGATGAGCGCCATGGCGTGCTTGCGCCCCACCTGTCGGGGGAGGCGCTGGGTGATCACCACCCGCACGGCGGGGTCGTGGTGGGCTGCGAGGAAAGCCTGTTCGAGCTCCTGCATGGTGACTGCGGTCAGGACGTTGAGGGCCTGGGGGCGGTTGATGGTGATTGTGGTCACGCCATCGGCGGTCGCGACGTGCAGATGCTGATAGGCCATGATCTCCTCCCTCGAAGTTCAGTGGACATCGAAGGTCTGCGGGGGGCCTTTCACGGCGTCTCCATTTCTGCCACGAGCTGTTCCGCCGCCTCTACCGGATCCGCCGCCGTAAGGATTGGACGCCCCACCACCACGTAATCCGCACCCGCTCTGACTGCCTCGCGGGCCGTCGCGATCCGGCGCTGGTCGTCGGGCTCGGCCGCCTTCGGTCGGATGCCCGGCGTGACCACGAGGAGGTCGGGGCCGAACCGCCGCCGGATGGCTCGAACCTCGTGAGGCGAGGTCACCACCCCGTCGAGTCCCGACTCCTTCGCCAGGCGGGCGAGGGCGAGGGTCTGCTCTTCGACTCCCCACCCGATGCCCAGCGCCTGGAGATCGCCCTGGGTCAGGCTCGTGAGGACGGTGACCCCAATCAGGCGGGGGCGCTCGATGCCGACGGCCTCCGCCCTTTCGACGACGGCCTCCGCCGCCGCCCGCATCATCTCCCGCCCCCCTGCCACATGGAGGTCCAGCATGAAGACCCCCCACTCGACAGCCTTCGCCACGGCGGCGGCCACCGTCTGGGGAATGTCGTGGAACTTGAGATCGAGGAAGACCCGTCCTCCCTGCTCATGAATCCGGCTGATCACCCGGGGACCCGCGGCGGTGAACAGGGCGAGGCCAACCTTGAAGAGATGGATCGTTCCGTGCAGTCGTTTGACCATTCCCTCGGCCAATTCGAGCGAGGGGAGGTCCAGGGCGAGGATTAACCGATCTCGGGCAGTCATCGCCCCCCTCGGTTGCCCACCGTGAGCCGCATCAGGTCCCGGGCCAACAGGACCTCCCCTGGGAACTGCTTCTGACAGGGGGAGAGCAGGTCATGCCCCACGCAGGCCGGAGAAAAGTGGGTGAGCAGCAGCCGCTTCACACCGGCGTGCGCGGCGATCTCGCCGGCCAGGCTCGGCGTCAGGTGCCCCGTGACCTTCTGGCCGTCCGGAAAGGCGCATTCGAGAATGAGAAGATCGGCGCCCTTCGCCAGCCGGATCAGATCTTCGGAGTAGTCGGTGTCACCGGAGTAGACGACGGAGCCTTGAGCGGCGTCGATTCGATACGCCAGACTGACATCGGTGTGGGGGACGGGCCGCGCTGTCAGGCGCCACGCGCCCAAGTCGATCGTCCCCGCCTTGAGTTCGTTGAGCTCGAGGACGAAGGGCAGATTGGCCACCCATGAGCCGTACAATTCGCCCAGGAGGTGGTAGTGGCGCTTGAGCCCTGGAGGCCCGCCCACCCAGAGGGGACGGTGCCGTCCGATCTCGCGGCTCCGAAGGGCAAAGAGGAGGTGGGGAAAATCCCCCACGTGATCGGGGTGGTAGTGAGTATAGAGCACTCGATCTAACGCTCCGAGGCAGGAACCGGCCCGAACCAGTTGGTGCAGCGTGCCGGTGCCGCCGTCGAGCAGGAGTGACTCATTCGCCACCTGAACGAAGTAACCAGGCGAGGCCCGCTCGGCCGATGGAATGGCAGTCCCCGATCCGAGGACCGTCACCTCCATACCGGATTTCCTTTTGGGGGTGGGCTGGACATACCGTATCATAATATCATTACCACCGACGTCATCCCGGGTCAATGGATGGTGCAGATCAAGGTTCAGCAGGGGAGCATCCTCGAGGCCGCCTGCGAGGCCATCGTCAACGCCGCCAACAGCGGACAGAAAGGCCACACCATGAGGCGGGTGATCACCGGGCTTGTCCTCGTCCTCTTCCTGGTCCGCCCTGCGGAGGGCGGGGGAGCCTTCCAGCTCACGGCGGATGTGACCCGGCAGATCGTGCGCGGGATTGATCACATGGCGAACCTGAACTATGCCGAGGCCCGGGAGGTGTTCCGGCAGCTCAAGGACCTCCCGGGGGGTGACCTGCTCTCTCCCTTACTGGAGGGGCTCGTCGATATGGACCAGGCCGTTCAAGAGGAGCGCGGCGAGGAGGAAATCACAGAGGTTCTCGATCGTTTTCTCGCGCGCATGGAGCCGGTGGTGGTGCGCGGGGAGGCGCTCCTCCAGGCCACGCCGGACAATGCGGATCTGATGCTGGCTCTGGGGATGATCCGTGGGGTGAAGGGAGCGGTGGACCGGACGCGGAAGAACTATCTCGAGGCCTACCGCGGGATCCGGGCGAGCCACCAACTCTTTACGCGCGTCCTCGAGATGGACCCGCAGCGCGTTGATGCCCTCTGGCCTCTGGGGCTATACGACTACGCCGTCTCCCGGGTTCCGGCACTGCTCAAGCCGTTCGTCTCGCTGGTGCTCCCCACCGGGGACCGCGAGCGCGGGCTCAACAGACTCAGGCGGGCGGCACGGGAGGGGACCTTCGCCGCCGTCCCGGCGGTGGTCGCGCTGACCCGCATCCTCAGCGGGTGGGAAGAACAGTACGCCGAGGCCCTCCCCTACGCGGAGCTGCTTTCGGCCCGATACCCGGGAAATCCTGAATTCCTGTTTCTCCTGGCCTTTCTGTACTCCGAGGCGCATCAGACCACACAGGCGCTCTCCGTGGCCGAGGCGATCCGGATCGCCTTGGAGCAGAGGCACCCTCACTTTCCTTCAGAGCTCACCCCCAGGTATCTACAGCTCCGAGGCAAGATTGCCATGGATGCGGGCGCCCATGAAGAGGCGCTGGCCTTCTTCCGCCAGGCGATCGAGCAGCGGAATGCCAAGTTCGCCTGGATCACCGCCTGGGCCCACACGCGGACCGGCATGATCTATGATCTGCAGGGGCAGCGGGATAGGGCGGTCCAGTCGTATCACCGGGCGCTCGAGATCGAGGGACGAGGGTTGGCCCAGGAGACGGCCGAGCGGCATCTGTCAGAACCGTACCGGGGAAGGCCGCGGCACCCTCGGGGATAGCGGGGAGATTGTGCTTGGGTCCGTTCGGGGGCCGTGCTAGACTGCCTCGCACGTGAAGGTATCGAGGATGGTGTGTCATGAGGCCACCGGCGGTTATCGTTCTCATTGCCGTGGCGATCCTCATCGGGTTCGGGATCGCATACTTCTGGCAGTCCCGACAGGCGTCCACTCAGGTGTCTGCCTTGCAAGCGGAGCTGAGCGATCTGAAATCGAAGACGGGTGTGGAAATGCAGAATCTGCGGAATGAGGTGAAGAAGCTCACATCCGCGCTCGCAGAGGCAGAGGGCCGGCTCAAGGAAGAGCAGGCGGCTCGGAAGGGTCTTGAGGAGTTGCTCCAGAAGGCCCGCGTCTTGAAGTAAGGAAATGGGGGGCGTGCACGAGCCCGCCTCTGGGTGGAAACGATCGGGGAAAGGGAGGAGAGGCGATGACGAAAGCGCAGCTGGTTGACCGGATGGCCAAGGATGCCAAGGTAACCAAACGGGCCGCCGAGACCGCACTGGAGACCGCGCTGAAGGCGGTGAAGGATACCCTGAAGAAGGGGCAGAAGGTCACGCTGGTGGGGTTTGGGACTTTTGGCACGGGACGGCGCAAGGCCCGCGCGGGGCGGAATCCCCAGACCGGGAAGACGATCAGGATCCCCGCGGCGAGGGTCGTCCGCTTCCGGCCGGGAGCGGGACTGAAGAAGGCCGTAAGATAATCCCCACTATCAGCAGGCTCTCAGGATTCTGCATCCGGAAGGGGAGTCGCGAGGCTTCCCTTCTTTCGTTTTTGATCGCCAGGGGCCGGGATGGCGAAACAGGAAGACGCGAGAGACTCAAAATCTCTTGGGCCTTCGCGCCCGTGGGGGTTCGACTCCCCCTCCCGGCACCACAGTTCGCGCGCGGACTCCGTTGAAGAGGTGCTTCCTGAGGGTGGGGGATCAATGGGATGAGGAGGGCGACGAAGCGCGGGTCGAACTCTGAGGTCGGTCAGCCATCGGAGACGGCGTAACCCGATTCCTGCCGGCGTCTCCGTCGTTCTTGAACTCCACCGGGAGCTGAAACTCGCGCCGGAAATTCTCTGGGGCCGTCGGGCGCCCCGCCCAGCTGCCCCCCATCGTCTGGGTCTTGCCGGTGCACGCCGTCAGGAGGATCGCCAGGGCGACACCCGCCCACCGCCGCCGCATCGCTGGTGCTTCTCTTTCGTCGGGTGGTGCTACTTCAGATTGACGGTGATCTTGGCCTTCTCGCGCAACCCTCCGACATATTCCCCGTAACGGGCCCTCGCCTTTTCCCTCGTGAGATCCTTTTCCGCCCACTCCTTTGCCTCGGTAAAGGAGAGGCGCTTGGCCTCTTTGCGGGCTTCCACCTTGATGATGTGGTAACCAAACTGGGACCGCACCAGATCGCTGATCTGGCCAGCCTTGAGGGCGAAGGCAGCCTCTTCGAAAGGCTTCACCATTCTCCCTCGTCCGAAATAGCCGAGATCGCCTCCGTTGTCCTTCGTGGAATCCTCAGAATGTTGCGCGGCCAGCTTCGAGAAATCCTCCCCCTTCTTCGCCTTGGCCAGCACCGCATTGGCCCGTTCCTTGGTCTTCTGTTCGACTTCCGGAGAAGCATCAGGCGCCACCTTGATCAAGACGTGCCTGGCCTGCACCGCTTCCTCCTGGACATACGTATCCTTGCGCTCGTTGAAGAAGGTCTCGACCTCCTTCGGGGAGACCAAGACCTTTTCCAGGACCTCCTTCTTGAGGATCTGTTGGCGCAACATGTCCTTCTTGATATTGGCCTTCAGGCGCTCCGCGGTCAATCCGTTGGTGCTCAGGGCCTGCTTGAAGGCCTCTTCGGAGGGAAAGCGACCCCGGATGCTCTTGACCTGCTCATCGACCGCCTGGGGTGTCACGGTCAGTTTCTGGCGCTCTGCCTGCTCCAGGACGAGTTCGCTGTCGATGAGCTGTTGTAATAGCTCCTTTCGAGCCTGCTGCGCCTGTGGGTCTTCCTGCACCTTGTCAAAGGAAACTCGTGTGCGAGCAAGAAATTCGGTGTTCAGTTCTTGGTAGGTAATCTTCTTGCCATTCACCTGAGCCACTGCGTCCTGCGCTGAAGGCGGCGCAGCCGCTACAAAGCTCCAGGACGAGCCCACCAGCGCCAATGCCAGGGCGAGCGTGAGAACCACAAACCGACGTGTCATGCTTCTCTCCTCTGGGCGATTGCCTCTCTCCTGCTGGCGCTCGGCCCCCGGGGAGGCCCGGGCTGCCGAGTCCTTAGTACCGTTGCCGCCGGCCGCCGCCGCCGGTGCGGTCCCTGCCGAAACCGCCCCGACCCGGGCCGCCGCCCCGTGGCTCACGCTCGCGGGCCAGGCTGACTGTGAGCGTGCGTCCCCCGATGTCGCGCCCGTTCAAGGCCGAGATGACCGCCTGCGCCTCCTCGGCGCTCCCCATCTCCACGAAGGCGAACCCGCGGGGTCGGCCGGTGTCGCGATCGGTGACGACCTTGATGTCCAGCGCCTTATGGCCACCTTGCTCAACAAGGGCGCGCAACTGCTCCGCATCGACGGTGAAGGGAAGATTGCCCACGTATACTCGGGCTGCCATGCCTCTGTCTCCTTTCCCCTAACACAAGAGGCCGCCAGACTGCAGTCCTCGCGGCCTCGTCACGAATACACGGCAAAACCGTGAGAAGCTAAAGTCGGAACGAGTATAGAGCCCTTCAGGGGAGAGTGTCAATGCATCTTTTGTGCCGGAGGGAGTCGGCACAGAGGACAGTCGAACGCATCGAGGGCAAAACCGTTGCGTTTTCGGGTCAAAGGGGGTAGGGTGATTCGCTCTATGATCAGGTGGGCCTGGAGGCCGGGGCGATGTCTCGTGAGTCCCACGATACGCTGTGGCTCGCGGGCCTCTGCGGGGCACGCGCGAGCGCGGCAATGATGTTCATGGCCTACCCGGCCATCCTCCCCATTGTCCAGCGCGAGTGGCAACTGTCAGGGACCGCAGCAGGGTCCATCTCATCAGCTTTTCAGCTCGTCGGTGCCGTCTCTTTGGCAATCCTCTCGGCCTTGATCGACCGGGTGGGGGCCCGACCCATCCTCCTCTGGTCGAGCGTCGCTTCGGCCGCTGTTTCTTTGTCCCTCCCTTTCTTCATCGATGGGTATGTTTCGGCCCTGATCCTATTCTCCGTCCTCGCCGCCGCGCTGGCCGGGACCTACACTCCGGGGCTGGTTCTTCTCGCCGGGCGGTTTATTCCTGAACGGCGGGGGTGGGCTATCGGATGGTTCCTGGGATCCTCCTCATTAGGGTATGCGGTCGCTCTCGGGTTGGCGGGGCTGATGATGGTGATCGTTGGCTGGCGTGCGGCCCTGTTCGCCCTCGCGCTGGGGCCGGTCGTCGGCGCGGCTCTCACCGCCGCGGTCCTGCGGGGCGCGCCGCCGCAGCACTCCGCAGCGCCCCGCCTCTCGAGGTTTTCGGAGATCATGCGCCGGAACCGCGCTGCCCAGCTGATGGTGGCCGGGTACACCTTTCATTGCTGGGAGCTTCTTGGCATGTGGGCGTGGACGCCCGCCTACCTGACCGTGGTGTTTGCCGCCACCGGCCTGGATCTCAGCCGCTCGGCCGGCATTGGCGCGAACCTCTCGGCCCTCTTCCATGTCATGGGGATTGTCGCGGCCAGCGTCGGCGGCTGGCTCTCCGACCGCTGGGGCCGGACGGCGGTCATCATCGCCATGATGGCCACCAGCACCGTGTGCTCGTTTACCTTTGGCTGGCTCCTGACTGCGCCGCTGGGGCTCCTGTTGCTGGTTGGCATCGTATACGGCTTCTCGGCCTTGGGCGATTCGCCGGTATACTCTGCAGGGATCACGGAGGTCGTGGCGCCTGCACAGCTGGGTTCGGTGCTGGCGGTGCGTTCGCTGCTGGGCTTTGGGGCGGGCGCTGTGGCACCGCTCGCCTTTGGCGCGGTGCTGGATGTGACGGCGGGCGCATCGGACCCGACCCGAGGGGCGTGGGGGTTGGCGTTCAGCGTCTTGGGGATCGGGGGGGTCCTGGGGGTGTGCGCCATGATCTGGCTTCGGTCTCTCCCGGAGGGTCGGCAGCTTGCCGGTGGCAAACGGTGATCGTCCGTTTCCCGTCCGGCCTCGACCGGTCCGGGAACAAGAGGCGCCCTCAGAAAGTCTTTACTTTTGCTTGACAAATGTGCGGATCGTGATAGCGTGCGATTCCCTTGTGGTGCTTCAGTCCCTGGGCCGGAGTTTCGCCGGACGGTTCAATGCGGAGAGGTTTGAAGCGAGCCGTGGACGGCAGGAGCGCATCCTTTCCCTCCCTTCCTGTGTCTAATCGATGGAGGTAGGCATAGGCGATGGCCGGGAACAAAACCGGCGACGTCGTCGTCTGGAAACAAGGGTAGGTTTCGTGAGCACCGCCTCGACCGATGGGGATTTGCGCATGAAAGGAGGTGACAACATGACACGCACAGTGATGATCGTTGGGCTCCTTGCCATGCTCTTGGTAACCCTCGGAGGCCCCGCTTTGTCCATCGCTCCCGCTGGTGCCGCGGAGATGATGGAATCCGACAAGGCGATGATGAAGGCGACGGGGGAGGACCTCAAGGCCCTCAAGAACGATCTGGCTGCCATCCAGGCCGAGCTCCAGAAGCTCAGCAACCGAGTCGGGGGCATGACCAAGATGATGGATAAAACAGTCAGCGATTACTGCAAGAGCGTTCCCGACTCCCTCAGGAAAGCCGGATTCGCCCCAGGTCTTTGTAGCTAAAAAACTCTGTCAGTGAATTCGGCGCAGAGGGCCGGAGGTGGAGCCGGCCCTCTGCCCGACAAACTCCCCCTGATTCTCCGCGCAGTTTCTCGCCAACGTCAGCCAGTCATGCGTCTCCGCACGATTTCCACCCATTTGAGGACCGGCTGGTGTCCGCCATCTGCTTCGCGCTTGCCTTACGCTTTCATAAGGGGGAACCGGGTCCCGGTCCATCCGGGAAAGAAGATCTCGTCCCGGGCAATCCCCGGGTGCGTACTGGCGACCTCGGTACGGTCAGCGGATCACGGACTTCGACGAGCCTTCGACGAGCGGTTCGGCCGAGCTCAGCGCCGAGGCCTCAGTCGAGTCGTCATCGGTGAGCGGTCTGATCAGGACCGAGTCTTTTTCGATCTGCTGAAAGCCGGGAGGGATGGGGATGTCGCCGGGAGCGACGAGGGGCAGGCACCCCCCAGTGATCGCCTATGAGGTCGCGCGCGAAAGCGAGCCGGGACGGCCCCCGAGCGCCCATCTCGAGGCCCCCGGCACGGCAGGGAGCAGCCGCGGGACTCCATCGAGCCCCTGCGCAAGTCCTCGCCCGGTGGCTCCCCTTTCGGTCCCAGACGGGCTAGCCACCCCGGATCTTAGGGACGACCAGGACCATGTCCCCCGAGGCCAGCCGGTGCGTCTTGTCCACCGTCAGGCCGTTGACCCGCACCTCCGTCTTCCCGTTGGTGCCCATCTCGGTCAGCAGCTCATCGAGGGAGAGCGGATCCTTCCCGACGTACGTGGTGATGCTTTTTCCCATCATCACCACCTTGACGGCAATGGTTCGCTCCTTTTCCAAGAGGTCCGTCGTCATGATCTGCCTCCTTTCCTCAGCATCGGTCGCCCGAGCTGGTGAGCAGGGTGAGGGTCTTGAGGTCTAGGAGGATCTCGCGGGGGAGATCCTCGCCGGTCGCCAGCCGCTTGACCAGATTGCCGATCAGGCTGGCGATCGCAAATCCACTATAGCTAATCGCCGCTGCCGTGCAAGGGAAAACCTCGGCCTCCTCGTCGCCATACAGGGTCTTTTCGTACAGCCGGACGTCGTCCGGATCAGTCGGATTCACGGCGTAGATCCGTGCCACCTCCGCGCCCATTCGCGCGTCCAGGTACCTCAGCACGCCGGCACGATAGCGGATGGATCGCTGCCAAATCGCCTTCCGGGCCCGCATGGTGTCCACCGCCGCAATCACGATCCCCGTCATGCGCTGGGCCTCCACCTCGATCGGGACCCCCTGCACGGGAGCCCCGGTGAACTCCTGCAGGATTTCTCGGAGCGCCTCGACCTTCAACCGCCCCACGTCCCTCAGGCGGAAGAGTTGGTTCGGTAGGTTATGCTCCTCGATCCCATCAGGGTCATAGAGGTGCAGCTGCTGGGCCCCCATCTTGGAAAGGGCCAGGGCGGCGAAGGAACCGATCCCGCCGCAGCCGATGAGGTGGATGGGGAGGTCCAACGTCTCCGGATTCACCAGATCCAGCTGCCGCAAAAACTCCATGGACCGCCCGGGTCTCACGATCTCGACTCCTGCCAGTAGACGATGGGAACGCGCCAGTCCTTCGAATTGACCGTCTTCAAAAAGTCGAGGATGACGTAGACGAGGGCCACAAACTGGTACTCCCCGATCAACTTGGCGATGCCCTCCCGGGCGTTGCCGAGACAGGGCCGGCCCTGATAGATGTGCGGGTGGTCATAGGCCCCGACGGCGCTGGTGAGGTTCCAGATCCGAATATCGCCGGCGAGGGAGATCTCTATCCGATAACTCCCCAGGCAGAATTCCCGGCCCTCGTACTCCGCATGGATCGGGGCGGTGAAGACCGTGATCCGGCCATCCTGGACCTGCACCTCTCGGACCTCGGGGAGCTCCTTGAGATCGTCCAGCTCCTTGAGATGTTGCGCCTGCGAGGGCGCGGTGCCCCGCAGGGTGTTGAGACGCTCCCGGTATGTCGAGAGCCGCCGGGTCTCGGCCGTGATCCGACGGGCATACTCTTCCAGGTTCTCCTCGAGGAGACGCATCTCCTGTTCCAGAAAGGCCATCTCCTCGTGCACGCGACTCCGGCATTCCTGAACATAGGCCTGCCGGACCTTGGCCTGCCGTCGTCGGTCCCATCCGGCTGCTGTCTCCTCGGTCTCCTGCCGGAGCGTCTCCAGGGTGGCCTCGAGAGGATCCCATCCCAGCGGGGACAGACCTCTGCGCTCTGTGAGGACCCGGGGGAGACTCAGGTCGAGCAGGCGTCGCAGGAGAAGTGGCCGGAGTTCTCCGTCCTGACCGAGGAGGTTGAAGAGGACGTAGATGTTTCCTTTGGCGATCTCTGCCACGGCTCGCCCTTCCTCGTCCCGCAGAGTCCTTCCCCGACCGATGTGAGAGCCGGGGGGAAAGCCGTGCTGGGCTGACGGTGCGAGGGGATAGCCGAAGGCGAAGGGGATGCGGATTTCCGGCACGCGCGGGAATAACCCCAAAAGGATCGGCGGTGTCGGAAGGGCGAAATGATGGACGGTGATGGCTTCTCCGCGGCTCGGACGCGCGTATCGGCGCTGATTGCCGAGAAACGAGAAGGGCACCTCGAGCCTTTGGGCGTAGTGCCTCAGTACCTCCGGAAGAGGGGACAGGCCGAGGGGATACGCCAGAGGGGAATCCGCCCCCTTTCCGCATTCGAGACGAACGGAAAATTCCGGCGGAATGCGCAGCTCCCCGTCAGGCCCACCGCCCTGGAGAGGAGCCTGGGAAAGGGGAGGGACATCCGTTCCACCCGCTGAAGTCGATCGCCTGGACACGGCGTGTGTCCCTACTCAAGGCCCTTGTGAGTGCCTCGTGATGATGGAAGGTGTTTTTCTGTTACCATCGCCCGTCCCGTGTTGTCAAGACGTAATCGGCGGTTGGACGACAATCAGGAGACCGTCTGGGGCCGGATCGGCTTTCGACCCGCAAAGCCTTCAGTGAGGCCGTGCCAATACGCCACCTCGGCCTCATCCGGCTTCCAGCAGAGCAGGACCTCCCGGCCTTCGTGGAGGAAGGGAAAATCCACGAGACCCAGGTGGAAATCCTTGAGGAGGCATCCCAGGGTTTCGATCTGTGTGACGGCGGCGCTGCATTGCTCCAGGATCGATTCAGCCTCGCGCTTGAGGCGAAGGAATCCCTCCCCTCCCAGTCGGTAGCCGTTTTCCCCCGCCTGTTGCCGGATCCTCTCCAAGGCCTGCTGCCGCTCTTCCAGTTCCCGTCGCCTCGCCTGGAGATGCTCCAGGATCACCCGCAGCTCGGGAAGGAGGGCGTTGGCCTCCTCGACCGTGAAGTACCGCCTCGCCATCGATGCCCCTCAAGGAGCGTGCATCTGAGCGTACCCAAGCGGACCGGGCCCGTCAACACGAAATCCCGGCTGAACCGAGCCACCAGCCGAGATCTGCCGTGACGGCCCGGACCACCTCCTTGCTGTTCGTGGGCGTGAGGCGCTGCACCTGTACCTCGGGGCGGGCCTTGATCCGGTCCGCGACCGGATGCGCCTTGGCCATTATCGTGCCCACGAGTGGGCGCGGCCCGTCGAGGACTTCGAAGAGGACCGCCTGGAAGGCGCGGGAGCAAAGCTCCATCTTGCCGATCTCGTCGATCACGATGAGATCAGCTTCGTGCAGGGCGCGCGTGACGGCCTCAACCCCGATCGCTTCAAAAGTCTTGAGGTCAACGCCGTACCGCCCGACCCGCGGCGGCCCCGGACGTCTCAGATGGGCCAGGACCCCTTCGCGACCGCTGAGATCGGTGATCTGAAAGCCGACCCGCTCTCCCCCTTCGCGAATCTCCCGGGTAGTGAACCCGCCTTTCCTCCCCGGGAGCATCTTCAGAAGGGAGAGGAGCAGGGATGTCTTCCCCACGCCGGGAGGACCTGTGATGAGTTGTGCGCGGGCCATCGGCAGTTCAGGCCGGTCGCTGGCGCTCCTTGGGCACGACGCTGGTCGCCACGGCCCGGGCTACCAGCACGGGGGGATCGAGGATTCGAGCCGAGGAGGGGAAGGGGCCCTCGCAGGTGATGACCTTTTGGGCCTCAAAGACCATGCGGCGCGAGGTGCTCCCGACCGCAACGATCGTTCCGGACGCCTCGATGTAGTCCCCACCTCGGACGGGGGCCAGGAACTCGACCGATTCGTAGGCCCGGAGGAGCCCCTCGTCCCCATCGTAATGGATCGTCAGTTCCGTGGCCAGGTCGCCGAAGAGGCGAAGGATGTGAGACCCGGCAACCAACGTTCCCCCATAATGGATGTCGGCGTGGCTTACCCGTACTCGCAGGGAGGCCCGCGGGTACTCCCGGTCCCGCGTCACGGCTGGGCCCCTTGGGGTTGGGCCTCGAGCACCTGTTCCGCCGCCAGGATCGGCGCGCCGACGCGAAGAGCTAACGCGACGGCGTCGCTCGGTCGAGAGTCGACCTGTACCTCTCGCCCGTCCACCTGGAGGACGAGGGTGGCGTAGTAGGTGTTCTCCTTCAGCTCGGTTATCACCGCCCTGGCCACGCTGGCCTGGAAACGGCGGAGCACGTCCAGCAACAGATCATGGGTGTACGGCCGTGGAGGGGTCACGCCTTCGAGTGGGAGTGCGATCCCCACAGCCTCAAACTGCCCGATGGCCATGGAGAGGGCCCGCTTGTCTCTCTTGCTGCGGAGCAGGACGCGCGCCTGTCCGCCCGGATCGGCGACAACGCCGAGGACCTCCATCTCCTGGAGCGTTCCCGTCTCCTGGGCGTGGGCGAGACCGGGTGTGATGCCACAGAACAGGAGAGTGAACAGGAGGACCCACTGCCGGGAGAGAGAGCTACGAGCCATGTTTACCTCCGTCGATCGGCCAGATCTGTGGCCGGGTCTCCTTGACATTGATACACCGGACCAGGCGCCAGCCGCTGAGGAGATTGACGCGGTGGATCTGGTCTGGGACGAGGCCCACCTTCTCCAGGAGGGGGATCAGTTGGAGGTCCGGCTTGAAGAGGCCCGTGCGCGTGATGAGAGGGGCCATCATCCTCTCGAGCCGGCCCATGACGGGATGGTCGCTCTTGAAGTGATTCAGGATGATGATATGGCCCTTTGGCCGGCACACCCGCTTGATCTCGCGCAGGACCTGGATGGGATCCGGCACCGCGCTGATGACGTACGTCGCGAGGACATGGTCAAAGCTGTTGTCCTGGAAGCCCATCCGCGTGGCGTCCATCACGACGAGACGCACGTGTTGGGCGCCGAGCTCGTGGACGCGTTCCTTCGCCCTGCGAAGCATTTGCCCCGAGAGATCGATCCCCACCAGTCGGCGGTGGCGCGGGTAGAGGGGCAGGTTCAGGCCGGTGCCGATCCCAACCTCCAGGATCTGATCGTATGGGCCGACGCCCAGGAGCTTGATGGCCTCGACCCGCCCGGGATAGAAAACGCGATCGAAGATGAGATCATAGAAGGGGGAAACGGCGGCGTAGGCCCGCTTGACGGACTTATGCGAGAGCTGCCATCGCGAATCCATGATGTGGCCCGTTCCCCTTGGATATAGAGGACGATATTCTAGCCGATCCCTCAACGAAAAGGAACGATTTTCTCATGGCCGCCGATCTTGTTGGGCACACCCAGGGAAGTATCACCGGTACGCAGGCGTGCTAGGGTCAGTTGCCCAACAGTTCCTCGCGCGCGGAGAGCTTGCGAGGCATTCACTTCGGAGAGACGCAGCATGTTCACGGTACCTTGTCCTCCAAAGGAGTTGGGCGCCTTTTAGGGAATCAGAAAAAGCACGGTGAGCCAGGTCGCCGCCAGGATGGATTCGATGTACACGCGACGCGCTTGGCGGCGAAGCTCCCCGACCACTGCGGTGTCTTGGATTTTCTCCTCTCCGGTGTCCAGATTTCGCGAGCCTCGCGCCGCCAGAGCCACTCAGGTCTCCTCGAGCGCCTGGAAGAGGCCAAGGGCTGCCATCCAGAACGGGAAGAAGAGACCGAGCCTCCACCACCAATCGATGCCAAAATAGATGAGTCCGATGGCGATCCCTACGGACATGGCCAGCGTGGCTACTCCCATGATAAGCCGCTTTCGCTGCTCTCTCGGACCGATGTTCACGGCCCCTCCCCTGTTATCCGTTCCCCGGGGAACTTCCGCATTAGGTGTGGATCATCGCGTGAGCTCGCCGTGTGCGATGTGTCACGCGGGCACATGTCCCTTGAGGTCAAGGCTTTCTATTTTCGTGGTAATTCTGAGAGTTTGCCGGTTACGCGGGGGCCGATCTGGATGCGGGCACCGTCCTTGACCTTCTTAAAGATCGTCGGGTCTCCCCGGACGCGCCCGATGATATTGACGGCACTCGCGCAACGGATCTCGCTGCCGGTGCTGACCGGGGTGGGTCCGAAAAAGATGCAGAGGGCCCTGCCGGGGGGCCAATAGCCCAGGTCGCCCATTTCCACGATCTCTCTGGCGGCCGGCTCTAGTTCATGCTTGACCGGAGTGGCGAAGTAGATCTCGTCGCCCCAGGTGTTGGCCTTGCCGGTGATCGGAAGGGCCCCCCAGACCGCCTTGGCGGTGGGGCTGTTATTGAGGACCGCCTCAACCGTGACATCGCCCGTCTTGATAATGATCTTGTGCGCCATCGGCCCCTCCATAAAGGCTTGCCTGTTATAGCACACCCGCCTCCTGCCGTCAAATCCGTACGGAGCTTGCGTCGGCAGCCCCACAGGCACGGAAAGTAACAGCACCCTCGGCCCCTCGCTCCGGGGCTTTCGCGGCGACCCTGAACGGCGGCTTACGGCCCGGGTCCCTCCGTGTTCACGATCCGTGCAACGAACTTGGGCACGGATCGCGCCTCGGTTTCCCAGGCCGTCGCGCGCCGAGGGACCCCGCCGCTTTCGCCAATGTCGCTCGGGACCTACAGGCGCTGTTGCCGGGTCGTGGGTAGGGCCATGTGCGGCCTCATGGAGGTGAAGGTTGAAATGGTTTCATGGACGGAAGATGGATCGGAGGGGGCCGCCGTCCCAATGGGCCGGAATGGGGACCCCCAGGAAATAGAGGACGGTGGCGGCGGTATCGTAGATCACGACCTGATCGGGAATCTGGTAGCCCTCGCGAACGCCGGGCGCAACGGCGATCCAGGGGATGGTCATATCTTCGGGAAGCGTCGTGCCATGGGTGAAGTCATGGCCTCCGTGATCCGAGGTGATAATGAGCAGGGTCTCGCGGATAAGCCTCGTCTCCTCGAGCGCCAGGAGCAAGGTCTCTACCGCGTCATCGACGGTCTGTAGCGCGATCAGATATTCCGAGCTCATCCAGCCGTGCAGGTGGCCGATCAGGTCGGCATCGGTGAAGTGAATGAACAGGAGGTGGGGCCTCTCCGACCTCAGATACGCGACCGCCCGACGGACCACTTCAGGCGCGGGATGGGTGACGACCTCAAAATGATCCAGGCTGCCGGGGCGGGCGAGGAAGCCGAACTTCTCCTTCGCCACCACCATCGCGGTCTTTAGCCCGCGGGATTTGGCCAGGCTGAAGACCGTCTCGACGGCTACTATCGCTTCTCCGGGCCACCAGCTATTGTCTCGCTCGCCGTGGCGGTCAGGAGAGATTCCGGTCAGCATCGAGGTGTGGGCGGGGAGCGTGGTGCTGGGGGAGACCGTCTGGGCGCGGAAGGAGTACGCTCCCTGCTTCCACAGGCGGGTGATGGTCGGGGTCTTGGCCACAAGGAGCGCGTCCGGGCGTGCGCCGTCGATGCTGACGACAATGACCCTGCGGGATCTGGAGTGGGCCGGGGGAACCGCGAGCCAGCCCGCGACAAGGAGAGAGAGGAAAAATCCGAGGAGGATGGTTCGAGTCTTCATCATGGACCCCTAGAGGTCAGTCCCGTGGGGGACCGCCAGGCGGAGCTCCAGCCGGCGGCTGATGTGGGACATGCTGTAGGTGCAGATCCAGTACACGACGGCAATGAAGAGGTACAGCTCGAAGGGGCGGATCTCGCGTTGGCTGATGATCTGGGCCGCCTTGGTGAGATCCATCATCCCGATGATCGAGGCGAGCGAGGTATCCTTGAACAGGACGATGAATTGCGTGACCAGGGACGGGATCATGTTCCGGATAGCCTGGGGCAGGATCACGTGGCGCATCATCTGGAGGTAGGACAGACCGCTGGACACTGCGGCGTCGATCTGGCCGCGGGGGACCGACTGAATGCCGGCGCGGACGATCTCCGCGAGATAGGCCGCCTCGAACACGACGAAGGCGGACAACGCCACGGTGTACTCCGGCAGCCGCTGCCCGGTGATCTGCGGGATGAGGAACCAGAACCAGAAGATCACCATCACCAGCGGAACACCTCGGAAGAACTCGACGTAGAGGACGGCCGGGTAGCGGATCCAGGACCGCTGCGCGAGGCGGGCTAGCCCGATGAGGACGCCCAGGCAGAAGCCCAGCACGATCGCAGGAATGGCCAGGCGGAGCGTCCCGCCACCGAAGGCCCCGATTCCCATGAGGCCCTGGAGTATCAGGAATTTCCAGTTGCCGACGATGACCGCCCAGTCGAAGGTCAATGCTCGGCCCCCCCGACGCGGGCAATGAGGCCCGGGATGCGAAAGGAGCGTTCCACCTGTCCCATGACGGACGCGATGCCGAGACAGAGGACCAGGTAGATAAGGGTGCCGGCCGTGAGGGCTTCAAAGGCCCGGGCCGTGTACGTCTCGATCTGACGGGTCATGAAGGTCAGCTCGGCGACGCCGATGGTCAATGCCAGCGATGAGTTCTTGAGGAGATTGAGGGATTCATTCGTCGCCGGCGGGATGATGAGGCGCAGCGCGATGGGAAGAATCACGTAGCGGTAGGCCTCGACCACCGATAGGCCCGTCGAGACGGCCGCCTCGAATTGCGTCCTGGGGATTGACTGGATCCCGGCCCGGATGACCTCGGCCATTCGGGCCCCGTGGTAGACGCTGAGGCCGGCCACGGCCGACCAGAACTCGGCCCCGTGGCGGTTGAGCCATTCCTGGGCCGATTGCGGCAGGACTTGGGGGGCGCCGAAGTACCAGAAGAAGAGCCAGACCAGCAAGGGGACGTTCCGGAAGCATTCGACGTAGGCCGCCCCGGCCCAGCGGACGATTCGCACCGGCGCAGTCCGCATGGCCCCGAAGAGCATGCCGAGCAGGCAGGCGATGATCCAGCCAAGGGCCGACAGCTTCAGGGTTGTGAGGATCCCCTCGAGGATCCAGCCACCATGCCCCTCGGTCCAGAGGACGCTCCAACGCAGTTCGTAGGCGAGACCGAAGAAGAGCATAGGTGCGTTACTTGGGTACCACCTGCATCAGGAGAAAGGCCAGGACCGGCTCGCTCATGGGGTAGGGCACCTCCCCTTTCAGTCCGAACCATTTGTCGTAGAGTGTGAAGTACTCGCCTCCCTCGATGGCCTCCATCAGGGTGTTGTTGACGATGGCACGGAAATCCGAGTCGTTCTTCCGCATGGCCATCCCATACGGCTCGTAGCTGTAAAACTCCCCGACGATCTCCCACCCACCGGGGTTCGGGGCCTTGGCCTTGAGGCCGGCGAGTTGGATCCCGTCGTTGGTGTAGGCGTCCAGCTTCCCCTGGGCCAGCGCCGTGAAGGCGGCCGGCTGGTCCGGAAAGACCACCAATTGGGCCTGCGGATATTTCTCGCGGATGATCCGTTCATTGGTCGAGCCCTGCTGGGCGCCGATCCGCTTGCCCGCGATGTCCTTGACCCCACGGATCGGACTCCCCTTCTTCACGAGAAGCTGGGCGCCGGTCGCGAAGAAGGTGAGGCTGAAGTCAACGCTGTCGCGGCGAGAGCGCGTGTCGGTCATGGTGCCGGCGATGAGATCGACGGCGCCGCTGGAGAGGAGCGGGATCCGGGTGGCCGGCGTCGATTCCTTCAGCTCGAACTTGATGGACTTCCCGAGCTTCTTCTCGATGGTGGCATGGACCAGCTTGACCAAATCGATGGAGAACCCCACCCACTCGTTCTGCTTGTTGATGAACCCAAAGGGGGGCGAGGCGGTCCGGGTCCCCACGGTGAAGACTCCCGTCCGGCCGATCTTTTCCAGGGTCGTCTCCGCGCTGGCGTGACCGACCCCCCAAACGCTGAGCCCCAGCGTGACCCACAGGAGTACCACGCCGCGCATCGATCGCCTGCACACCATCGTTCTTCCTCCTCTCATGGTTAGTGAACGAGAATCTTGCTCAAAAAAAGCCGGGTCCGTTCCTCACGGGGATGGCTGAAGAAGGTATCGGGGGGACCCTCCTCCACGATCCGCCCTTCATCCATGAAGATGATGCGGCGGGCCACCTTCCTGGCGAAGCCCATCTCGTGAGTGATGACCATCATGGTCATCCCCTCCTTCGCCAGGCTGACCATGACGTCGAGGACCTCGTTGATCATCTCCGGGTCGAGGGCGGAGGTCGGTTCATCAAAGAGCATGATCTTGGGTTGCATGGCGAGCGCTCGCGCGATGGCGACGCGTTGCTGCTGGCCGCCGGAGAGCTGGGCCGGGTACGCGTCCGCCTTCTCCGGCATACCGACCTTGGCCAGGAGATCCCGGGCGGTGGCCTCGGCGTGAGCCTGCTCGAGCCCGCGGATCTTCATCGGGGCCAGCATGATGTTCCCCAGAGCGGTCATATGCGGGTAGAGATTCAACTGCTGAAAGACCATCCCCACCTCCGCCCGAAGGCGGGCGAGGTCGAGCCCGGGATCGTTGAGGCGGAGACCATCCACGATGATCTCCCCCGACTCGATCCGTTCCAGCTTGTTGATACAGCGAAAGAGGGTGGTCTTGCCCGAGCCGCTGGGCCCACAGACCACCACCACCTCGCCTGGCAAGATCTGGAGGGTGATGTCCTTCAGAACGTGGAGGGGGCCGAACCACTTGTTCACCTGTCGAAAGTGGATCATTCGAAAACCTCGTGGGGTGGGGCGCCTCAACTGTATAACCGCCCCCCAGATTACTGTCAATAGCCCGGTGAGGCTTTACTTCCGTCGGAAATTGCAGTAAATTTGATTGAACACCATCAGCGCCCGATCGGCGGGGGACGCCACACAGTGTTCAGGTCGATCAATTGGAGACCCCCCTAAGGTTCGCTTCCACGGACATCGTGCTCAGAGTAGAGAAAGGCTCCGGCGCAGTCGATTCGGCCAGTCTGGGCGACCATGAAGCGTGAGATCGTCGTGAACTCGTCCATGGTGGAGACCCGCGTGGCGGTCCTGGAGGACGGCCATCTGGCGGAGCTCATGATCGCGGACGCCCGGAACGCGGGGTTGGCCGGCAACATCTACAAGGGTCGGGTGCTCAAGATCCTGCCGGGCATGCAGGCAGCCTTTGTCGACATCGGCCTCAGCAAAGATGCCTTCCTCTACGTCCGGGACATCTACGAAGACCTGGAGGATTACGAGCAGATCCTCACGGCGGGTGAGGAATCCGAAGGGGAGGAGCGCCTGCCGCCGCCCTCGCCCCCCAAACGACCCCCCCGCCAGGGACAGCCCTCGATCGACGAACTGCTCCAGGAGGGCCAGGAGGTGCTGGTCCAGGTGGCCCGAGAGCCTTTGGGCACGAAGGGGGCCCGGATCACCTCACACATCACCCTCCCGGGCCGCTATCTGGTCTACATGCCCACCGAGCAGCACATCGGCATCTCTCGGAAGATCGAGAGTGAAGGGGAGCGGGCCCGCCTCCGCCAGATCGTGCAGGAATTGACCACGGGGACCGAGGGGGTGATCGTCCGCACCGCGGGGATGGGAAGAAAACGCGATGAGATCGCCGCCGATCTGCAGTTTCTCCGCTCTCTCTGGCGACAGATCAGGGCGCGGGCCGAGACGGTCACGGCGCCTGCCCTGGTCCAACGGGATCTCGATCTCGTCTTTCGGATCTTCCGCGACCTCTTCACCCGCGATGTCACGCGGCTGGTGGTGGACAACGAAGGGGAGTATGAACGGTGTGTAGAGTTTGTCGAGTCGCTGTTCCCCGATCTGCGCTCTCACCTCTTCCTCTACACCGAGGAGGAGTCCATCTTTCGATCCTTCGGGGTCGAGCGCGAGATCGAAAAAGCCCTGCGGCCCAAGGTCTGGCTGAAATCGGGGGGGTATCTCGTCATCGAGGAGACCGAGGCGTTGGTCTCGATCGATATCAACACCGGTCGCTATGTCGGCAAACACGACTTCGAGGAGACCGTCTTCAAGACCAATCTGGAAGCGGCGCGGGAGATTGCCCGTCAGGTGCGCCTCAGGGACCTGGGGGGGATTGTCATCATCGACTTCATCGACATGGCAAAGCAGGATCACCGGGACCGGGTGGTCGCCGACCTCAAGGAGGGCCTCAAATCCGACCGCTCTCCCACCAACGTCGCTCTCCTCTCGGAATTGGGCCTGGTCGAGATGACCCGCAAGCGGGTCAAGCAGGGTCTCATTCGCTCCCTCAGCGTGAGCTGTCCCAACTGCGGGGGAACCGGCCTGCTCCGGGCCATCCCCTCCATCGCCCATCAGGTTCTGCGGGAGGCGGAGTGGCTGATGGTCAAGCGTAAGCCGGCGCACCTCAAGATCCGCGCCCATGCCGACGTGATCGCGTGGCTCCGGGCCGAGGAGGCGGAGGCGATCGAGGCCTTGCGGCAGAAGTTCGGGACGGAGATCTCTCTCGTGCCTGAGGAAGGATGGGGCACCGCAAAGTTCCAGGTCTCCGAAGGGTGACACCCCGGCCATTCATCCGCCCCCGTTGCCCCCGATCCCGGTTCCCGCTGAGCCCCACCCCCGCACCTGAGCAACGGGGGCCCCTTCTTGACAGGCGCAAATATTCCTGATACATAGGAATTTCGGTCCAGCCAGCGAGGCATCTGGAGGCATCGAGATGTACGCCGTCATAGAGACCGGAGGAAAACAATACCGGGTGGCCCCGGGAGGGGTGATCGCCGTGGAGCGTCTCCCCGGGAGCGTGGGGGATGTCGTCGAGCTTTCCCGGGTCTTGCTGGTCGGCGAGGGGGAAGAGGTCAAGGTCGGGGCCCCCATCGTCGCAGGGGCGAAGGTGCGCGCGACTATTGTGGCGCAGGCGCGGGGCCCCAAGATCATGGTTTTCAAGTTCAAGCGGCGGCGAAAGTACCGGCGCAAGACCGGACACCGCCAGGCGCTGACCCGTCTCCGGGTCGAGGAGATCGTTGCCTGAGCAAGGCAGCTAGAACGCTAGGAAGCTAGTAGGCTCGAACGACGGAAGGCTTTCGCTTCCTAGCCTCCTAGCATACCAGCATCCCAGCGTCTGATAGCACGGTAGCGAAGCGGAGGGAGCAATGGCGCATAAGAAGGGGATGGGGAGTTCGAGAAACGGCCGCGATAGCCACTCGCAGCGGCTCGGGATGAAGGCCTTCTCTGGGCAGACAGTCACGGGCGGGAGCATCCTGGTTCGGCAACGCGGCACCCGATTCAAGCCCGGCTGGAACGTCGGGATTGGTCGGGACGATACGCTGTACGCGAAGGTGAGTGGGATCGTTTCCGTCGTAGAGCGGGGA
>Ga0209520_10000142_pt1 | contig 37199 bp, 37 predicted proteins | sample Rifsed16ft1_FD_184009 | JGI IMG/M metagenome (GOLD analysis project Ga0209520, IMG submission 184009) | Soil microbial communities from Rifle, Colorado, USA - sediment 16ft 1 (version 2) | ecosystem: Environmental > Terrestrial > Deep subsurface > Rock core/Sediment | place: Rifle, Colorado...
TTGCATTTTTGTACTTCTTTGCCTCGCGAGCTGATACTTCTTCCGTTCAAGCCCCATCCGCTTCCATTACCGGTTCCGCTTCCAGAACCATAGTAGCTGTTGGCATAAGGATCGCCGTTCAGACTCCCTTTGTCGCCGGCAACATTGTCATTGCCTTCGCCTCCTTTTGCTTTTCCGTCTGATTTGGGTCCGTTTATTAAACTCGATAAGGCATCCGAAGTGCTTTTTGAGGGTTTGGGACTTTCTTTTGGTTTTGGTTTAACTTCTGCTTTGGCCACTTCTTTCGTAGGCTGTGCTTTTTTGACTTGCTTCATTACAACGGCTTCCTCAATGTCTTGAGAAAGTATTTCGTCCTCGCTTGAAGCTGCCTGCTTTGCAGCGGTGGTTTTAGGGGCTGATTGGATGGCTTCAGTAGGTTGTATGTCTCCCGATCCAAATTCAGTTGTTCCAAAGTTTATGGCGATTCCATTTTCAGGAGGAGGGTCCAGAGAAGTTAATCCCAAGTAAAAAAACAAAATAAACATGATCACAAAAAGAATCGATGTGATGACGAATGATTTTTTTTCTTCTTCTGTTTTTAAATATTTCATGTAGAATCTATCTTTTTTTGAAGCTCAATTCGGACTATTTTGGCCTAACTGCCAATACAACTTTGATTTGGTTTCTGTTTGCGATATCCAAAACATTGACCGCTTTCTCAATTGGTACACCTTCTTCGGCTCTTAAAACAATGGCTTTAGTCTTGTCAGCTGAAAATAATGACAATAATTTTGATTCTAATTCAGTTTCCGATACGGGCTCTTTGTCAATGAAAAACTCTAGTTTTTTATTGATGCTTACGGCGATATTTTTGTTGCTGTCTGTTTTTCCTTTTGCTTTAGGCAGTACTAAGTCCAAGGCGTTTGTGGTAACCATGGTCGATGTTAGCATAAAGAATATCAGTAATAAGAATACAATGTCTGTCATCGATGACATATTGAATTCGGCACTCACTTTATTTCGTCCTCTTAAATTCATAAGTAGATTGTGTTTATTTTTTATCGCTATAACTCATGCGGTGAAAGTAATGACTGTGTTTTTTGGGTCAAGCGGATTTCATAAATTATGCAGGATCGTTTAATAAGTCCAAAAAGTCAACCGCATTGGCTTCCATCTGATGAACAATTTTATCAGTTTTTACAACCAAGTGATTGTATCCTACGTAAGCGATAATTCCAACTACCAAACCGACCACCGTGGTCGTCATTGCGGTGTAAATACCTTCTGAAAGTGCTCCGACTTCAATTTGACCACCCGAACTTGCCATTTTATGAAACGCTTGAATCATTCCTACAACCGTCCCTAAGAAACCTGTCATTGGGCCCGCACCAGAAATGGTAGCTAACATACTTGTGTTTTTCTCGAGCTTGTAAATTTCTAATTTACCTGCATTTTCAATTGCGGTGTTGATATCGTCAAGAGGCTTGCCTATTCTGGAAATTCCTTTTTCAATCAATCTGGAAACAGGAGAGTTAAAGTGCGCACAAGCTATTTTAGCGTTGTCGATACGTCCGTTTCGAATGTTGTCCCGAATTTGCCCCATAAAGTTGACGTCAATTTTTGATGCTGAATTGATTGCCATCAGGCGTTCAAAATACAAGTACAACGCAACAAAAAACATAAGGAATAAGGAAATCATAATGATCTGACCTGCTAGTCCTCCGCTAGTTAATAATTCAATAATGGATAAAGTTTTCTCAACAGGAACGGCCTCAGCCAAACTTTCACGTGCAACGGACAGGGTGTCCGTTTGTAGCAATATACTCATACAAATTTTCTTTATTATTGAAACGCTAATATATTATAAAAATTGTTGGTTTTTGAGATTATAATATCAAACAAACATTTATTGATTCTGCTGTCATTCTTCAAAATTCGGGCCAAGTTTGGGACCCGGCAAAAAAAAATCAGTTCGATAAATTCGCGTTACGGCGATTTGATCGAACTGACTAACAAGTACTATTGCTGGCTATTCAAAAATTGAAACGAACAAAATCAAATGGCTTATACCAATTGTTTTAATGCAATTTCAAAAGCGGTAGCACTAATGTTTGTTTTTGAGCTATTTAAAGCATGCGCTTTTTCGATAGCGTTTTTGATTGTTGTTGAAGTGTCTTGGAAAATGGCTTCATCAGTCATTTGGACTTTCTTTTCCATGAAATAGGCGAAAACTCTTGCCATACCACAATTTGAAATAAAGTCAGGAATCAAACTCACTTTGTGGTCTACGTCTTCCATTATTGAACCAAAAAAGATTTCTTTATCAGCAAAAGGAACATTGGCACCACAAGAAATAACTTCCAGGCCATTAGTAATTAAGCTGTCAATTTGAGATTGAGCAACTAATCTTGAAGCTGCACAAGGAGTAAATATTTCAGCACCAATTGTCCATATTTTTTCATTGATTTCTTCAAAAGGAATCATGTTCTCTGCAACCAATTTATTACCGTCTTTTGCAAGAAACAATGATCTTATCTCTTCAAAAGTGAATCCCTCTTCATTGATTAATCCACCATCTCTATCGATTATACCGATAACTTTAGCACCCATCTCGGCTAAATAGAAAGCGGCAGCCGATCCTACATTTCCAAAACCTTGTACAATCGCTTTTTTTCCTTTTACATCTCCACCATATATAGAGTAGAAGTGGCGAACCGCCTCAGCAACACCATAACCTGTAATCATATCGGCAATGGTATATTTTTTTGCTACATCTGGAGAGAATTTCGGATTTTCGATTACTTTAACCACTCCTTGACGCAGTTGACCAATTCTATTGATTTTGTCAGCTTCGGTAGGTTTAAAATGACCATTAAAAACTCCTTCTTGCGGATGCCAAACTCCACATTCTTCAGTCATAGGGATTACTTCGTGAATTTCATCCACATTCAAATCTCCGCCAGTTCCATAGTAACTTTTCAAAAGTGGCGATACCGCTTTATACCAACGTTGCAATACGCCTTTTTTTCTAGGGTCATTTGGATCAAAGTTGATTCCAGATTTAGCACCACCAATAGCTGGTCCAGACACCGTGAATTTTACTTCCATCGTTTTTGCCAAAGACAATACCTCATTTATATCCAATCCTTTTCTCATCCTTGTACCACCACCAGCTGCACCACCACGAAGTGAATTGATCACTGTCCAGCCTTCGGCTTCTGTTTCGGCATCTTTCCAGTTAAATACAATTTCAGGTTCTTTATTTTCGAATTTCTTCAGTAAATCTTTCATTTCGTTGCGATATATTTAATTTGGACAAATATAAAAAATAGAATAATGTGAATTGTGTATTTTGTGTTTTATTTCAAGTCGTAAATTACGCCCGAACTATGATCCTTATTTGCCCCTGTTACGCTAGATAATACGTTGTTTTCTCCACGTAGTTTCAATATTCCTAGCAAAGCAAAAATCAGAGCTTCCTTGAATTCCAGAATTTTGGCAGCAGGGATTATGATTTTTATCTCGGGAAGATGGGCTTGAATTCTTTCAATAAGGAATCCGTTGTATGCGCCGCCACCAGTTACAAAGAGACTGCCTTTTTTATTTGGCAGCGCCAATGCTATTTGAATGGCTGCATGCTCCGTGAATGTCCTTAATTTGTCTTCAATGTTTATTTTAAAGTTTTCGATAAGGGGTAATACAGTTTCTTTGACAAATTCAAATCCCAGTGATTTCGGGTATTTTGTTTGATAGTAAGGAAGGCCGTTTAGTTCGTCCAATAATTTTTGATTGATTTTTCCTGACCTGGATATAGATCCGTTGTCGTCATAATCCAATCCCAATTGATTGGCGTAAAAATTTAAAACGGTATTTACAGGAGAAATGTCAAAAGCAATGCGCTTTCCATTTTCTTCAAAAGAGACATTCGAAAAACCACCTAAATTCATGCAGTAATCGTATTCAGGAAATAAAATTCGGTCACCTATAGGTACCAAAGGGGCTCCCTGTCCTCCCAGCAGAACATCTTGCGCTCTAAAATCACAAACGACCACTTGATGAGTCAAGCTAGAGATTTCGGGTAAGTTTCCAATTTGCAGTGTTACGCCCTTTTGAGGTTGATGCAAAATGGTATGACCATGCGAACAGACGGCGTCGAGATTTTCAATTTTATGTTTTTCTATAAAACTAGAAATAACGCATGCCAGAAGTTTGGTGTATTCTTGGTTCGTTTTTTTTAGCTCAACTTCAGAAAAATCTACTGCCGACTTTAGAATGGCCTCCCAGTCCTTATTGTAGGAAACTGTTTCGCTTTCTAGAATTTTAAAGGTCCATGTCTTGTTGTTTTTGTGGAATTGTACATGGGCCAAATCGACTCCGTCAAGCGATGTTCCTGACATAACTCCTATAACGTTGTAATAATCCTCTTTCATAGGTCAAATTTACAAATCAAAATTGATAATTTCACAAGAAAAAAGTATCTTTGCCTACTTTATTTAAACAAAAAGCAGGATAATTTAAACAATGTAAAATAATCGTCAATTGTTCGTTAAAATAGCAAATAAATAGGTCCAGATTTCACTTGTGGATTTATGATTTTCAATGTTTAAGAAGAATTAACAAATTAATAAAAAAGTTAAATAGTTATGGATTTTAATCTAACAGAAGAGCAGTTAATGATTCAACAAGCGGCTAGAGATTTTGCTCAAACAGAATTGTTGCCTGGGGTAATTGAAAGAGATGAATTTTCGAAATTCCCAACCGAGCAAGTGAAAAAGATGGCTGAACTTGGGTTTTTAGGAATGATGGTTGACCCCAAATACGGAGGTTCTGGATTGGATAGTGTTTCTTATGTTTTAGCAATTACAGAAATTGCAAAAATAGATGCTTCTGCTGCAGTTATCATGTCTGTGAACAATTCATTAGTCTGTGCTGGATTAGAAAAATACTGTAATGAAGAACAAAAATTAAAATATCTTGTTCCCCTTGCCAAAGGTGATGTAATTGGTGCTTTTTGCTTGTCTGAACCAGAAGCGGGTTCTGATGCGACTTCTCAAAAAACTACGGCAATAGATAAAGGCGATCATTATTTGTTGAATGGTACAAAAAACTGGATTACAAATGGATCTTCGGCTTCGACATATATTATTATTGCGCAAACAGATATAGAAAAAGGACATAAAGGAATCAATGCTTTTATAGTTGAAAAAGGTTGGGCTGGATTTGATATTGGTCCAAAAGAAAAGAAAATGGGGATTCGCGGATCCGATACGCACTCTTTGCTTTTTAATGATGTGAAAGTACCAAAGGAAAACAGAATAGGAGCAGATGGATTCGGATTCAATTTTGCCATGAGCGTCTTAAATGGCGGAAGAATTGGAATTGCGTCGCAAGCTTTGGGAATAGCCACGGGTTCATATGAATTGGCGTTGAAGTATTCTCAGGAACGTAAAGCGTTTGGCAAAGAAATTTTCAAACACCAAGCCATAGCTTTTAAATTGGCCGATATGGCGACACAAATTATGGCAGCCAAAATGCTGTGCCTTAAAGCGGCGAGCGAAAAAGACGAAGGGAAAGACATTTCCCAATCAGGTGCAATGGCGAAATTATTCGCTTCCCAAACCGCTATGGACACCACAATTGAAGCCGTGCAAATTCACGGTGGAAATGGATATGTGGCAGAATATCATGTGGAGCGTATGATGCGTGATGCAAAAATAACTCAGATATATGAAGGGACTTCAGAAATACAGCGCATAGTTATTTCTAGAACTTTAGTTTCTTAAATAAAATTTATATGTTTTTAAAGCCCTTTCAAGTTTCGATTTGAAAGGGCTTTTATTTTTCAAATCGAATTTTTAATACATTTACGAAAATATTTTTATGTACGAAGATTTAAAATACTGGTATTTGCGCGATCATAAATTGTTTCGAACTTTAAGTTTTGGGGAAATAAAACAACTGTGCATTATCATGGGATTTAAAAAAGCACAAAAGGGCGAAATCATCTATTTTTCCTCGTCAGACGTACCAAGAATTTTTTTGTTGAAAAAAGGAAATATTAAAATCGTTGCTGTCGATGAAAACGGAAATGAAACTATCAAAGATATTATACAAAAAGGGGATCTGTTTGGTGAACTGACATTAGAAGTGGATAGTCAAGCGAATGAATATGCAAAAGTACTTTCGGACGATGTTGCCATTTGTAGTTTCCTTCTTTCGGATTTTGAAGACGTCTTATTGAAGAATCCGAGTTTAGCGTTGTCTTACACTAAATTTGTTGGCCTAAAAATGAAACGCATCAAGAACAGCTATTCTAATTTGATCTCTAAAGACGCTAAAAGCAGATTGTCTCTGTTCTTAAAAGATTGGGGGGAAACTGAAGGAAAAAGAATAGAGAACAGAATTGTAATTGAAAATTATTTGACTCAAAATGATATTGCCCAAATCATCTGTACTTCCAGGCAGACCACCACTCAATTGTTAAATGAAATGGTAGTAAACGGAAAGATTGTCTATAATAGAAAGGAAATAATTATAAATGATGTTTGCAGTTTATAATTATTTTATGGGAACTGTAATGTATGCGACATTTCGCTTCAAGATACTAATGTAGTTTTGTACTAATTAAATGTAAGACTATGAAAAAAATGGCAGTCATCATTTTCGTGCTATTTGCCCTAAAAGGCTTCGCGCAAAATGACACTAAAAGAATTTCTGAATTTAATTTAGAAAAAAAAGTAGCCATTCAAGGCTATGATCCTGTGGCATATTTTAAGCAAGCCAAAGCTATAAAGGGAAACAAAGAACTTGCGGCTGCGTTTGAAGGAGTGAATTATTATTTTTCATCTGTAGGGAATAAAGAGGCATTTTTAAAAGCCCCATCTGCTTATGAGCCCCAATATGGCGGCTGGTGTGCTTTTGCAATGGGTGATTCTGGCGAAAAAGTGGAGGTTAATCCCGAGACATTCAAAATTATCGAAGGCAAACTATACCTTTTCTATAATGCTTACTTTACCAATACATTGAAAAGCTGGAATAAAGACCAAACCAATCTAAAAACGAAGGCTGATAGGAATTGGAATAAAATTATTCAATGAAACTAAAATTCATGAAATCATCAAAAGTATCTTGGATATTTCGCGTCATTGCCGCCGTAATATTACTCCAAACATTGTATTTTAAATTCACGGGTGCTCAAGAAAGTATTTACATTTTTACCACTTTAGGCATCGAACCTTATGGCAGATTTGCTGCTGGAATAGTGGAGTTGATAGCTTCCATTTTAATCCTAATACCAAGAACAACTTTACTGGGGTCTTTGATTGGATTAGGAGTCATGGCTGGTGCTATTGTTTCACATCTGTTTGTATTAGGAATAGTAGTTCAGAACGATGGGGGTGCCCTTTTTATATTGGCAGTAATTACCTTTCTTTGCTGTGCCATTTTAGTGTGGCAAAATAAGAATGCGATACCGAATTTGTTAAAATTAAAGTTCTAATATGCTCATAATATCTATAAATAACAGTTTGAACGAGTTGATTAATTTGCTCGATCAAATTCCAAGTTCAGAATATTCCAATCAATGTGCCGCATTGAGTAATTCTACTATTGGAGAGCATACGAGACATATCATTGAGATGTTCCAATGCCTTGAAAACAGTTACGATTCTGGTTTTGTAAATTATGACAGACGCGAAAGAAATGTATTGGTTCAAACTGATACTGATTATGCAGTTAGTCAGATTGAAATTATTCAGAAGTCTTTGAATAAAGAAAACAAGAAAATCGAATTGCAACAGACTATCGATGGCCAAGAAATTTACGTTGAAAGTAATTACATTAGGGAGTTGCTTTATAATTTGGAACATTGTATCCATCACCAAGCCTTAATAAAGGTGGCTGTTTTGCAAAACCCAAGCATTTCAGTAGGTGAAAATTTTGGAGTGGCCCGTTCAACAATCGAATATAGGAAGCAATGTGTACAGTAAGTTTTGTAAAATCACTCGATAAAATCATCATTACGTCAAACCGTGATGAGAAGGTAATAAGACCCTGCGCCATACCTCCCCAGAATTATATTATAAAAGGTAAAAATGTTATTTTTCCAAAGGACCCAAAAGCGGGTGGAACTTGGTATGTTGTAGATGAAAAGGGTACCGTTTTAGTATTGCTGAACGGGGCCACTGAAAAACATCTTATGAAACCTCCATATAGAAAAAGTAGGGGGTTGATTGTTTTGGACCTTATCGGTAGCGATTCTCCAAAGGATCTTTGGGGAGACGTGGATTTGTTTGAGATCGAGCCTTTTACCTTGGTGTTGTTTCAGGACCAACAGCTCTTTCAGCTGCGCTGGAATGGAGAAGTCAAAGAGACAACTGAACTGGATTGCAACGCAAGACATATCTGGTCTTCGTCGACTTTGTATTCCGAAGGGGTTAGAAAGCAGCGTTCCGATGCGTTTTATTCTTTTTTGGATAATAACGCCGGAATTTCAGAAAACGAAATGTATGGATTTCACAGATACACAGAGGCCGAAAACCTAGAAAACGGTCTGGTGATAAACAGGAATAATGAGTTGAAAACCTTGAGTATTACACAGTCAGTTATCGAGAAAAATAAAGTGGCTATTTTGCATTATGATTTGGTTTCTCAAAAAGATGATTCCATCTCATTTATTATTATTTAAAAATAAAATTAATCCTAGTGATAAAAAACAGCCGAAACAAACTACTGTTTCATAAGATTACCCACTGGGAGTATTGGCCTTTTCAGGTAGTTTATATTCCGATTTATTTTCTTTGGACTTTTTATTCGCTTAAAGCAAGGTCTATCTTTTTCTTCAACGCTTCCAATCCGTCGATAAAAAATGGCGGGTTCATCATGGAATCCAAGAAAGCGATTTACGATTTGATTCCGTCGCAGTATTACCCAAAAACCGTGCTTATAAAGGAGGGAACTCTACTTGATGAGATTGAAAAAACAATCGTTGATTCTGGTATAAAATATCCATTGATTGCGAAACCGGATATCGGTTTGCGAGGATCTGGAGTGCAGAAAATTAATACGGTCGCTGATTTAAGACATTATGCCCAAAAGGCAAATTTTGATTATGTGGTTCAGGATTTGATTCCATTCAAAAATGAAGTCGGAATTTTTTATGTGCGTTATCCTGATCAAAAGTTTGGAAAGATTACCGGGATTGTGTCGAAAGAATTTATGATTCTAACGGGAACAGGTATTGCAACTATTGAAGAATTGATAAAAGAGAATCCAAGATACGAATTGCAGTTAAAGGTCCTAAGGCAAGAATTTGGAGAAAAACTGCAAGAAGTTTTACCGAAAGGGGAAAAGTTGAATCTGGTTCCCTATGGGAATCATGCCCGTGGCGCAAAATTTATTGACGGAAGTCATTGGATTACTCCAAAGCTGGAAGAAACCATTAATGAAATGTGTCTGCAAATACCGGGATTTTATTTTGGAAGACTGGATGTTATGTACAATACAATTGAAGAGTTAGAACGCGGGAAAAACTTTTCTATAGTAGAGTTAAATGGAGCTGCAAGTGAGCCAACTCATATTTATGACCCTAAGCATTCTTTGTTTTTTGCATGGAAGGAACTGTCTCGACACATTACATATATGTATGAAATAAGTGTAGCCAACAATAAAAAAGGGACTCCTTATCTACCGCATAAAGAGGGTATGCACGAGTATCGATTGCATCTTAAACAGAGTAGTAAGATTGTTAATTTCTAATAGGATGAAAGGGTTTAAGAATATTCTTGTTGGTTTTTCGGTGAGCTTTATAGGTTCTATTCCGCTGGGATATTTGAATGTTTTTGGCTTCGAAATCTATACTGCTTTTGGGATAGAAGAGTTGGTTTTGTATTTGCTTGGAGTCATTTTTGTTGAGGCTTTTGTCATCTATTTTACTTTGATTTTTGCCAATCGATTGGTGAATAACAAAAAGCTAATGAAAATCATTGATATCTTAGGTATTCTCTTTTTGTTGGTTTTGGCCTATTCCTTTTATTCCCTTTCAAGCGGAACAACGGTGAACCATCACTATTTAGAAAAGTACGTTAGCTATTCCCCTTTTTTAATTGGTTTAATACTGAGTAGTTTGAACTTCCTTCAAGTTCCGTTCTGGACGGGCTGGAATCTTTATCTGATCAATGGGGATTATATAAAAACGGAAAAATCCCTTAAGTTTTATTATGTGGTGGGGACTTTAATTGGAACTTTTTCAGGCATGATTGCACTGGTGTATTTTTTACATTCCCTTTCTCAAAACACGGAAAATTTTTCAAAGTACCTGATGCCGGTAATTATCCCCGTATTTTTCATAGTTTTGGCTAGTATCCAAGGATGTAAAGTTTTCAAAAAATATTTCAGATAGAGGGAAAACAAATTAAAACCATGAAAAGAATTATAATACTGCTGCCAATCCTCTTTTTATGCTGTAAACCAAATTCTAGTTTGGTTTCAAATACTGTACAAGATATTTCGTACAAGTCAATTGACATCCAATATCTAGTCAAAGAGAATGAGGTGGCTGCAATGTTGAAATATCTTTCTTCGGATGAGTTAGAAGGAAGGGAAACGGGAACGAAAGGGATGGAGAAAGCGGCAGTTTACTTGGAAGAGTTTTTAAAAAGCAATAATGTAAAGCCCTATTTTTATTCTTATCGGGACAGCTTGGCTAATTTTAAAGGGACGGCTTATAATATTGTGGGCTATATAGAAGGAAGTGACCCAATACTAAAAAAAGAATTCCTATTGATTAGTGCGCATTACGATCATATCGGATTGGCTAAGGTGGGCGTTAACGGCGATATCATTAATAATGGGGCAAATGATGATGCTTCTGGCACAACAGCGGTGGCTGAAATGGCAAAGTACTTCAGTGCCATTAAATCAAACAAAAGAAGCGTGCTTTTCGTTTTTTTTGCCGGGGAAGAAAAAGGCTTATTAGGGTCTAAACATTTGGCCAAAAAACTGCATTCGCAAAACTTCAATCTGTACGCGCAGTTCAATATTGAGATGATTGGGGTCCCTATGAAAAGGGACTATCTAGCCTATATTACCGGTTTTGACAAAACCAATATGGCAAGCAAGATTAATGAATATACAGGAAAAAAGACGATAGGGTTTCTTCCCAAGGAAGCGGAATTAAGATTGTTTAACCGATCGGATAATTATTCTTTTTACGATGTGTTCCATGTTCCATGTCAATCCGTGAGCACCTTCGATTTCGAAAATTTTGATTACTATCACCATGTGTCGGATGAATTTAGAGCGATGGATATGTCGCATATGACGTATTTCATTCAGGAAATGATTCCCGCAGTGACTGAAATGGCCAATACAGCAAGCCGCGAAATTCACATGAATTAGTTTTTTTGGGTAGCTGCCATAAGTGATGTTTTGTTAGTTTTGTTTATTTTTGTCCTATGAAAAACATTATAGTAACAGGTACAAGTAGGGGAATAGGATATGAGTTGGCTTTAAAATTTGCCAACGCAGGACAGCAGGTTCTGGCCATTTCCAGAAAAACACCCCGAATTCTTATTGAAAACAAAAACATTACTTGTCTTTCTGTAGATCTGTCAAATGAAGCAGATTTAGGAAAAGTGCAGGATTTTTTGTCAAGTTCATGGAAAAAAGTGGATGCCATAGTTCATAATGCGGGCAGTTTATTGCTGAAACCCTTCTCCGAAACGACACAAAAAGATTTTGAAGATATTTATAAAGTCAATGTTTTTGCTGTCGCAAATTTGACTCGGGTTTGTTTGCCTTATCTTCAAAAGGGGAGCCATGTTGTTACCATAAGTTCTATGGGAGGAATTCAAGGCAGCCTTAAATTTGCGGGATTGTCCGCTTACAGTTCTAGCAAGGGAGCTGTGATCACTTTGTCGGAATTATTGGCGGAAGAGTATAAGGAAAGAGGAATTGCTTTTAATGTTTTGGCTCTCGGTGCAGTACAAACCGAAATGTTGGAAGAAGCTTTTCCGGGTTATCAAGCGCCTATAAAAGCCAGTGAAATGGCGGATTACATTTTTGATTTTACATTGACAGGGAATAAATATTTCAACGGGAAAGTACTCCAAGTATCCTCAACAAACCCATAAGCCTAATAAATTTTGAGCGAAACACTTGCAAGATATATTCCCGAACATGCCGTAAAGCCAGTTTTTGAGCTGATTGTGGTTAATCGCGTACATCTCAAAATCGTGAATGAAAGGCTAACTCGCCACGGAGATTACAGGAAAGGGTTGAACGGAAAGCACGAAATCACGGTTAATTCAAGTCTTAATAAATATAAGTTCCTGATCACCCTAATTCATGAAATTTCGCATTTGGTTGCTTTTGAGAAATTCGGAAGGAACATAAAACCGCACGGACAAGAATGGAAGTATTCCTTTCAGCAAATGATGGTTCCTTTTATCAGACCTGAAATTTTCCCCAATAATTTATTGCCTTTACTGGCGAGGCATTTCAAAAACCCTACGGCGAGCAGCGATACCGACGCTACATTATCTTTGGCATTGAAGCAGTTTGACCAACAAAATGATAAAAATTATATATTCGAAATTCCCTACGGTAGTGTTTTCAGGATTCAAAACGGTAAGATTTTTAAGAAAATAGCGATACGAACCAAGCGTTTCGAATGCCTGGAAGTGAGTTCGGGAAAAATGTATCTTTTTAATCCAAATGCTGAGGTGGAGTTATTACCGAATTGAATGCTTGTCCATAATAATAAAATCTATTCCTTTAAGTAGGCTTCCCTGACTTTCCTGAACAAATTTGACGAATAAACAAAGTCCACAACGTCTTGGTTGTCAGTTTTGAAAATTTCTTCCTTTGTTCCTTGCCAGGCTTTTAATCCATCTTTAAGGAATAAAATATTCTCTCCAATTTCCATTACAGAGTTCATATCATGTGTGTTGATAACAGTAGTTATATCGTACTCTTCTGTAATTTCTTTAATAAGATTGTCAATTAATATAGCGGTGTTTGGGTCCAAACCCGAGTTAGGTTCGTCGCAAAAAAGGTATTTTGGTCTGTTCACAATAGCGCGGGCAATAGCTACACGTTTCTGCATTCCCCCTGAAATTTGTGAAGGCAGTTTATTGTGTGCGTCAACTAAATCAACTCTTTTAAGAACCTGATCAACCCTTTCCTGGATTTTCGCACTATTATCATTGGTAAACATTCGCAGCGGAAAGCCTACATTTTCGGCTACAGTCATTGAATCAAATAAAGCGCTGCCTTGAAAGACCATTCCGATTTCAGTTCTCAGTTCCCTTTTTTCATCTTGTTCCAATTCAGAATATACCCTGCCGTCAAAACAGATTTTTCCCGATTCAGGAGTGTGAATCCCCAATAGACTTTTTAATAAAACGGTTTTACCCGAACCACTTTGTCCAATAATTAGATTCGTTTTTCCAGTTTCAAAAACAGTCGAAATACCTTTGAGAATTTTAACTCCGCCAAATGATTTCTCTATATTTTTTATTTCTATCATGATCCTAGTAACAACTGCGTTAGTATATAATTGAAAAGTATTATTGAGACTGATGTCCAAACAAAAGCGACGGTGCTGGCTTTACCCACTTCCAACGCTCCACCTTTCATATAGTAACCATGGAATGAAGGAATTGTAGCCAACAACATGGCAAATATCAGTGTCTTTATGAAAGCATAGGCGATATGAAACGGGATGAAATCTGCCTGGGCACCGTTAATAAATTCTGCACTTGAGGTAAAACCACCGTATACACCAGCCATCCATCCTCCCAAAACGCCCAGAAACATAGCGATTCCAATAAGGAATGGATATAGTAGCAAAGCGATTATTTTAGGAAAAACAAGGTAATTTAATGAATTGACACCCATAACTTCCAAGGCGTCGATTTGTTCAGTTACCCTCATTGTACCAATACTCGATGTGATAAAAGACCCCATTTTTCCAGCCATAATAACGGAGATGAATGTGGGGGCAAATTCCAATATAACTGATTGTCGTGTAGCGAAACCGATGAGGTATTTCGGGATTAAGGGATTAGTAAGATTAAGTGCCGTTTGTATGGCAACAACTCCGCCAACGAAGAAGGAGATGAAGGCAACTATACCGAGCGAACTGATAATCAAATCATCAATTTCCTTGAAGATAAGTTTTTTCATAACAGACCATTTGGTTTGTTTATTAAAAACTGCTTGCAGCATTAAAAAATATCTTCCTATTTGCGTTATATATCGAATGAGCATCATATGTTTTACGATTATGGGCTAAATTACAAAAATAGTTATGAGTTATAAGTTAACGGTAATGTGTTTTTTTGGAATATCCGAATCATCGTATATTTAAAAAAGTTTTTCTTTCATCTTTTTCAAGCGATAGTTCCTGATGAACTTCGCTTGTTCTAAAGTAACCAATAAAGGAGTTTTTGCGGCTTTTGCTTTCCAGAATCCTTTTACGTAATCTACAAAGAGTAATGGTTTCTTTTTCATCATTGCCAGTTTTGCGGAAGCGATCGCCGTTATCGCAAAACCATATCCCAGAGTATAAAACGCTTCGCCTTGCTTGTAGCGTGCCGTTTTGTTGTAATTGGCGCCCGTCGGCTTTAGGTGTTTTACAATTAGCGAGTCGTCCGTGATAACTTTCCAGCTGTAAAATTTGGACAGCAATTCGTCAACAGTGTCCCAGCCCATCGCCGGTTTCAGGTTGCCTATTTGCTTAAAGCATTCTTTTCTATATGCTTTGAAGGCGCCTCTGATGTGGTCTTTATCTGTTAAGTTCTCCAGTACCCATTCCCCGTTTTTTTCGATGTAGGCAAATCCTCCAGCCATTCCTATAGAAGGGTCTTTTTCGAAATGCCGGATGATGGTTTCGAAATAGTTAGTGGGTAAAATGAGATCGGCATCTAGCTTTACGATGACGTCATAATTGTCGTCCAAGGTTTCAAAACCTTTGTGAAAGGCTTGGATGACTTTGCTTCCGGGTAAATGTATGGCGCTAGAAGTTTTGTTCACTAACGTTATAAACGGATTCTCCTTGGCGAAAGCCAAAACGATTTCTGCTGTTGTATCAGTGGAATTGTCATTGACCACAACCACTTTTTTTGGTAAGTGGGTCTGCGAGATCAAGGATTGCAGTGTCAGGGAAATGAATGCCTCTTCGTTGTGTGCCGGTATAACAATATAGTAGTCCATTATTTTATTCTTTCGGCATAAACGATATAATACCTATTGGTGAAACGACGCAATAGGGGACGGATTCCAATTTTATTTACCGGATTGGTCCATTTTTGACGATCAATGATTTTCCAGCCAGTTTTTTCTAAAAGCCAATCCAGTTGCCAATCTTCGAATTCATGGTAATGTCTGTCCCACATGTCTGTTTTGCTTCTGTAGGCTGGTGAAAACCAAAGACGCATTGGGATAGATATGAAAAGTTTGTCAGATTTTATGTCGCTTAAAATGGTGTATGGATTCAGCAGATGCTCAAAAATTTCGAAAGCGGTTACCACATCTTGTTTTTCTTTTGAAAAGACCGATTGGTCAATGTCTAAATCTTCGCCCGCGGTATTCTTAACTGAATAGCCCTCCGCTTTCATGATTTTTGAAAAGGGATTTTCTACCCCTAAATCCAGAACCGTTTCAGCAGTCGAGATGTGTTTGTTTAAAAATTCTAAAGTGAGTTTGAATCTTTTATTTGGAAACGTTTTTTCGTACATTTTTTTAATTGGTATAAACAAAGGCGCAAAGGTACAAAGATATATTTCTTCTTTGACGGATTTTTAGCCCAGATAGAAATGAAAAGCCCACAACTTAAAAAATGTAGTTTTTATTAGCTTAAAAAAGCGACTGTAAGAAGCTCTTTTTAAGTTTTGTAAAAACACGTTTTTTAGGCGTGGGCTTGTAATGTATAGCTGGATTAGCTACTGATGAAATTAATACCTGTAAACGAAGGCATTGACATTCATACCTGCTCCAACCGAAGCAAACAGAAGCACATCGCCTTTTTGAATAGATTGATTTTTAATTTCACCTCGTATCAAAAGGTCAAAAAGTGTAGGCACAGTGGCAACACTGCTGTTCCCTAGTTCACTTATGCTCATGGGCATAATGTCTTGCGGGACCGGTCTGTCGTGCAATTTGTAAAAACGCTGGATGATGGCTTCATCCATTTTCTCATTCGCCTGATGAATCAATATTTTCTTGACGTCATCAATAGCGATGCCGCTTTTGTCCAGGCAACTTTTCATTGCAACGGGAACGGTATTCAAAGCAAATTCGTAAATTTTGCGTCCATGCATTTTTATATAACGGGTGTCAGGATCTAAATCTGTATTGTACGATTTTCCAAAAAACAAATAATTGGCTTCATCTATGGCATAAGTCCCACTTTCATACGAAAGCATACCTGTTTCATCATCGGAGGCTTCAACTATTGCGGCTCCTGCGCCGTCCGAATAGATCATCGAATCTCTGTCGTGATCGTCAACCACCCTGGAAAGAGTTTCGGAACCTATTACCAAACATCGTTTGGCCATACCGGATTTGATGAAAGCATTGGCCTGCAAGATCCCTTCTATCCAACCCGGGCATCCAAAAAGGATATCGTAGGCAACGCATTTGGGGTTCTTTATTTGAAGTTTATTTTTAACTCGGGTAGCTAAACTCGGAAGCATATCAGATTGACTGGTTCCTGATTTTACGTCGCCAAAGTTGTGCGCGAAAATAATGTAGTCTATTGTTTCTGGGTCAATGGCGGCATTCTGTATTGCCTTTTTTGATGCGAAAAAGGCTAAATCGGAGGAGTTTAAATGATCTTCCGCGTAACGCCTATGTTCAATTCCGGTTATACTTTTGAATTTTTTGATGACCACATCATTTGGTGCTCCAAAAGAGGTGCCGTCTTCATTTAAAAAAACATGATCGCCAAAGTCAGTGTTGCTTACTTTTTTCTCAGGAATATAACTTCCTATTCCAGTTATTTTTATTTTCATCGGTTTAGTTTGAAAAAAATTTTAGGCTAATTTAAAGATAAAAAAATGATTATAGCCATGTTATTTACTATGCGTGCATATAATTATGAAATCCTACGTTTTTGGCTAAAATACTGATAAAATTTTAAAGAAATTTCGAAATAATCTTTAGTTTTTAATTAATAGCCGCAAAATAACACAAATCTTTTTTATTTGAAAAATAGCTTTATCCAAGGATTCAATTGTAATCAAAAAAAATGCCGCAAAATCAATCGCGGCATTTTTTAAATATGTTTTTGGACTAATTCTCCATGTATGCCTCAATAGGAGCACAACTGCAAATTAAATTTCTGTCACCGTAGGTTTCGTCTACGCGACGAACACTTGGCCAAAATTTATTGTCGGCTACATACTCTAACGGATATGCCGCCGTCTCTCTTGAATAAGGTAGTGTCCAAGTATCAGAGGTTAGCATAGCCAAAGTGTGCGGTGCATTTTTTAATGCGTTATTTGGTTCATCTGCCGAGGCTTCTTTGATTTCCTTACGAATGGCAATCATTGCATCACAAAAACGATCCAATTCTGCTACATCTTCAGATTCTGTAGGCTCAACCATTAATGTGCCAGCCACAGGGAAAGAAACGGTTGGAGCATGAAAACCATAGTCCATAAGGCGTTTTGCAATATCAGAAACTTCTATTCCGTTTGCTTTGAAACCTCTACAATCTAAAATCATTTCGTGAGCCGCTCTTCCTTTTTCTCCAGAATACAAGATAGGATAATGCTCTTCCAGACGAGCTTTCATGTAGTTTGCGTTCAGAATGGCATATTTAGTTGCATTGGTTATCCCTTCAGCACCTAGCATACAGATATATCCGTATGAGATCAAACAAACTAAAGCGGAACCATAGGGAGCTCCCGAAATAGCGGTTATCGCTTTTTCGCCACCTACCTTAACTAAAGGGTTGCTTGGTAAAAAAGGAACCAGTTTTTCGTTAACACAAATTGGTCCAACACCTGGTCCGCCGCCACCGTGAGGAATTGCGAATGTTTTGTGTAAATTTAAGTGGCAAACATCGGCCCCAATTGTGGCGGGATTTGTTAATCCTACCTGGGCATTCATATTGGCACCGTCCATATAAACTAAACCGCCATTGTCGTGAATGACTTGAGTAATTTCTCTAATGGCACTTTCAAAAACACCATGTGTTGATGGGTAAGTGACCATTAAACAAGACAATTGGTCTTTATATTGAATTGCTTTTTCTCTAACGTCCTCCACATCAATATTACCGTTTTCCATTGTTTTGGTGACGATGATTTTCATTCCAGCCATTGCAGCGGAAGCGGGATTTGTTCCGTGAGCCGAAGCGGGAATCAAACAGATGTTTCTTTGGTCATCACCTCTCGATTGGTGGTACGCCCTAATGGTCATTAAACCGGCATATTCACCTTGGGCACCCGAATTTGGTTGAAGTGTTGTTCCGGCAAAACCGGTAATCACATTCAATTGTTGCTCCAGTTTCTTAAGCATTTTTGTATATCCTTCCACTTGGTCTAATGGCGCAAATGGATGGATTGTGTTCCAATAAGGCATACTCAACGGCAACATTTCCGCAGCAGCATTCAGTTTCATGGTACAAGAACCCAATGCAATCATCGAATGATTTAATGATAAATCTTTACGTTCCAGCTTTTTGATGTAACGCATCATGCTGGTTTCAGAGTGGTATTTGTTAAATACTTCATGCGTTAAGAATTCCGATTTTCTGTCTAAAAACGTCGGGTAACTGTTTTCTGAGATATAATCAGAAACTTCAAAAGCGGCTTTTCCTAATGCTTCCGCAAAAATGGCAATGACCTGATTGATGTCTGAAGGCAAAATCGTTTCGTTTACGGAAATGGAGATTGTTTCATTATCGATGTAATAGAAATTCACCTCGTTTTTTTCGGCAATTTCTTTTACTTTTTGAGCATCTGCTTTTACTACGATAGTATCAAAAAATGCACTATTAGTTTGGTTGATGCCTAATTTATTTAAAGCTTCCGCCAAAGTTGCAGCAGAAGAATGTACTTTGTTAGCGATATATTTTAATCCTTTTGGACCATGATAAACGGCAAACATACCTGCCATAACTGACAATAATACTTGAGCGGTACAAATGTTTGAAGTCGCTTTTTCGCGCTTGATGTGTTGTTCGCGTGTTTGTAAAGCCATGCGTAAAGCGCGGTTTCCATCAGCATCTTGCGAAACCCCGATGATCCTTCCCGGCATAGAACGTTTGTACTCGTCTTTTGTTGCAAAATAAGCGGCGTGTGGCCCACCATAACCCATTGGAATTCCAAAACGTTGTGTTGTTCCCACGACCACTGCGGCACCCATTTCTCCTGGTGGCGTTAATTTAACTAACGATAAAATATCGGCGGCAACTGCTACTTTTATTTCATTGTCATTCGCTTCTCTAATGAAATCAGCATAATCATAAACTTGACCATATTTTCCCGGATATTGTAATATCGCACCAAAAAAATCATTTGAAAAATCAAATTCTTGGTGATTTCCAATCACTAATTCGACTCCAATGGGAGTGGAACGCGTTTGTAAAACGGATATGGTTTGCGGCAGGATTTCTTCGGAAACGAAAAATTTGCACACATTATTTTTCTTTTGGTCTCTTGAACGAACGTCAAATAACAAAGCCATTGCTTCAGCAGCAGCTGTACTCTCGTCAAGTAAAGAGGCGTTTGCAATTTCCATTCCGGTCAGTTCAATGACCATCGTTTGGAAATTTAGGATTGCTTCTAAACGTCCTTGAGCAATTTCTGCTTGGTATGGAGTGTAAGCCGTATACCATCCCGGGTTTTCAAATACATTCCTTTGAATGGCAGGAGGGACGATTGTTGGGTGGTAGCCTAAGCCGATATATGATTTGTATACTTTATTGGTACGACCTAATAATCGAATGTGATTTGCATATTCGTATTCAGTCATAATATGCTCCAATTCCAAAGGTTTTTTTAAACGAATGTCACTGGGAATAGTTTCGGATATTAGCTGATCTAAAGTCTCAACACCTATGGTTTCTAACATTTTTGGTAAATCGTTTTCCCTTGGGCCTAAGTGTCTTAAAGCAAATGAGTCTGTTTTCATGTAAGTATGGTAATGTTGTGTTTTTTTAGTGGTGCAAAAATAAGTATTATAAACAATCTAAATCGTTTTTTGAATTGATTTTTTGTCAATATTTCAACTAAATGATGTATTTGCTCACAATTGACTAATTTTGTTTAATGATTAGTTTTAAACAAATATTTGATTTCTATATCAGGAGCAGCATTCACGTGGCTTTGTCCGTTTATGCACTAGTGCGAATGACCCATTATATGTTCCACATTTCTGCTGACCAACCGATGGCTAATTTCGCTTTTTTCGGCACGATAGTGGGATATAATTTTGTGAAGTATGATGTTTTGGCCAGGGCCCAGAAACAACAGATGCGAAATGAGTTGAAAATAATAGCTGCGCTAAGTTTTTGTTCATTGGTTGCCGTAGGCTATTATTTTTTCAAATTACAGTTGGTCACGCAAATAGTATCCGTTGGAGTGTTGGGATTAACGCTGCTGTACACGCTTCCTTTTTTTCCAAATAGGAAGAATGCCAGAAATTGGGCAGGGGTGAAAATTTATATTGTGGCGTTGTGTTGGGTTGGAGTGACATTAGTCTTGCCTTTGTTGAATGCGCATGTTCCGCTTGGGTTTGATTTTTATCTGAAATGCATCCAGCGTTTTATCCTCGTTTTTGTTTTGATCTTAATTTTTGAGATACTTGATTTGGCTAATGATGATCCGCATTTAAAAACCGTGCCGCAACAAATAGGAGTAAAGCGAACAAAAATCGTTGGATTACTGATGTTGATTCCCTTCTATTTTTTAGAGCTTTTAAAAAATAATTTTATCCAAGAACAAATGATTGTCAATGGAATTCTGGTAGTGGCGCTTTCCTTGTTTTTGGCTTTCGCCAATGAAAAACGATCCAAATATTACACTTCTTTTTGGGTAGAGAGTATCCCCATTTTCTGGTGGTTGATGGTAGTTTTTTTCTAAAAACAGTGATTTTGATGCATTAGGTGTACTTGTATTCCCGAAGCCGAAAATAAAAAAAAACCGAAGTATCTCTACTTCGGTTTAAATTTGAATTCATAAAATTATATCAAGCCAGCTCTTTTCAACAAAGCATCAGGACTTGGCTCGTGTCCTCTGAAACGTTTGTATAAAATCATTGGGTGTTCTGTTCCTCCCTTGGAAAGGATATTGTCTTTGAATTTATCGGCGACTTCTTTGTTGAAGATGCCTTTTTCCTGAAAAAATTCAAAGGCGTCAGCATCGAGTACTTCGGCCCATTTGTAACTATAGTAGCCTGAAGAGTAACCTCCTTGAAAGATATGTGAAAAAGCTGTACTCATGGCATTCTCTTTTACGTCAGGATACAATTGGGTGTCGGCAAATTGCTGCAATTCAAAAATTTTTATGTCCTTGATGTTTGAAGGGTCATGTGCATGCCATCCCATGTCCAACAGTCCAAAACTCAACTGACGCATGGTTGTCATTCCTTCTTGGAAATTAGAGCTTTCCTTGATTTTTTGAACCAGTTCGATCGGTATCATTTCATCCGTTTTATAATGGTAGGCGAATAAAGCCAGAGCTTCGGGTTCGTAACACCAGTTTTCCATGATTTGACTCGGCAATTCCACAAAATCCCAATAAACGGAAGTCCCTGATAAACTAGGATAAGTGGTGTTTGCTAAAATTCCGTGTAAAGCATGGCCAAATTCGTGAAACAAGGTGGTTACTTCATTAAAGGTTAACAAAGACGGTTTTGTTTCTGTTGGTTTTGTGAAATTGCAAACGATCGATATGTGCGGCCTTTCGTTTTTTCCTTCTTTAATAAACTGTGATTTGTATGAAGTCATCCAGGCGCCATTGCGTTTTCCTTTTCTTGGAAAAAAATCAGCATAGAAAATGGCAACCAGATTGTCGTCTATATCTTTCACCTCATATGTGGTAACATCGTCGTGGTATTTGTCAATTTCAAAACTCTCTTCAAAACTCAGACCATATAGTTTTTGGGCCGTTGTAAAAGCGCCGTCCAAAACTTTTTCCAGCTGGAAATAGGGTTTTAATTTCTCGTCGTCCAGATTGAACAGTTCTTGTTTCAATTTTTCCGAATAGTAGGCGCCGTCCCATTTTTCCAGCTGTTCAATTCCGTCCAGTTTTTTGGCGAAAGTGGTCAAATCGGCAAATTCTTTAAGGGCAGCGGGTTTAGCTTTGGCCAATAGATCGTTTTCGAAAGTCAAAACTTTTTCAGGGTTTTCGGCCATGCGCTCCTCAAGGACAAAGTGAGCGTGAGTGGCATATCCTAAAAGTTGCGCTCGGTCAAAACGCAATTTGGCAATTTTAAGAACATTTTCCCGGTTGTCAAATTCGTTGTTTTGAAAACCTTTGGCGCCAAAAGCGATCGCCATTTTTTTTCTAAGCTCGCGGTTGTCGGCATAAGTGAGAAATGGAACGTAGCTTGGATAGTCCAACGTAAAAATCCAACCCTCGCTTTCCTGGCTTTTGGCCAAGGAACGAGCTGCTTCGATTGTTCCTTCGGGTAAACCCGACAGGTCCTTGTCATCGATAATGTGCAATTGAAACCCTTGAGTTTCCGCCAAAACATTTTCGCCAAACTTAAGGCTTGTTTTGGACAGTTCCTTGTCTATTTCCCGAAGCAGGATTTTTTTGTCTTCAGCCAAGTTGGCGCCATTTCTGGAAAAACCTTTGTATTTTTTGTCTAAAAGTGTAGCTTGTTCTGGGTTGAGGTTCAAGCTGTCTTTTTGTTCGTAGACTGCTTTTACTTTAGCAAACAAGTCGACGTTGAGCGTTATGTCATTCCCGAATTCGGACAATAACGGGGAAACTTCCTGCGCGATTTTCTGGATTTCGTCATTGGTTTCTGCCGAATTCAAATTGAAGAAAATGCTGGAAAGACGATCTAATGTGTATCCGCTAAAATCTAAGGCCTCAATGGTATTTTGAAAAGTAGGCTTATCCTTGTTTGCGACAATGGCATCGATTTCTGCTTTTGCCAGTGCTATTCCTTCTTGGAAAGCGGGAAGGAAATCTTCATTTTTGATTTTCGAAAAAGGGGCCGTATCGTATTTAGTGTCGAATTTTGAAGTTAAGATTTTCATTGTATTGTAATTGGTTTTCATTAATTGAAAAAAAACATTCTTGAAATACAAATGTAGCGATTTATAAAAAAATGAGATCGCAAAACAGTGGCGATTTCGCTCTCTAACCCCGAAACAATTGTGTTATAGTTATGTTATTTATTTCGCTTCGAATCTTAAAAAGCCTAAATTGGGAAAAATGACTCAGTTTAAAAGAAACTGATCAGAAACAATTGTAAATAAAAACAAATGAACTATCAAGTTATAATAAAGCGTATCGACACAGTAAACGAAGTAGAAGGATATTGGTCAGACGAAGATTATATTCAGTTACTGGAAAAATTCAATTTTCCGGACGCAGATACAGCCGAGAAAAAGAATTTACCAGAATTGCTAGAAATGGCCATATCCGATTATGAGCCAAATGAAGCTGCTGAAATTGTACTGGCTTACAAACTGGGTGAAGAATTAAATGAAGGGCAAATTGAGCAAATTTCGCACAATATGTTAATTGATAAAGTATGTGAGGAATATCCTGAAATTCATATGCAAGCAAGATTATTTCATATCAATCAATTGCTTTATAAAGCCTATAACGGAAAGTTTCCCAATACCAAAGCGTCTGTTGTTCATTTCTCAATGACTCCAACTGATGGAGAAGTGAAAGAACTAACGGCTGAAAACGTATTGAAATTATTGAATAATGGATTGTCTGACAGAAATTTGATCAAAAGATTATTTGAAGACCAAATGTCTCAAAACATTCCTTTTCCCACAGCCGAAGGGATTGTTTGGGAATTAAATACCGATGATAATGTTAATTTTAGCTTGGTTACCTCGGAGAATTGGATTAATAATGAAGATGTAATTGCATCTGAATTTGAAGGTACTCTTGAGGAGATAGAAGAGGAAGCGTAAATTTTAACCGCAAAGAACTGGATTTAGTGCGGCATATATGCAAATAACAAAGGCTTCCATTACGGAAGCCTTTGTTATTTGTTTTCTATTTAAGACGGGCAAATCAAAAAGTTTGTTGTTTTATGGTCAAGACAAGTTTACAATTTAAGTAAGCTTTCGGAGGCAATAATTACCGATTCCTCTAATCCTTTTTTGTATTTTATTACTTGGTCTAAAACTCCTTTATCATGGCTTCCAATGATTTGGGCTGCCAAAATTCCTGCATTTTTTGCGCCATTTAAGGCTACTGTCGCAACGGGTACCCCGCCTGGCATTTGAAGAATTGACAGAATGCTGTCCCAACCATCGATAGAATTGCTCGATTTCACGGGAACACCTATCACCGGAAGTGGCGACATGGAAGCCACCATTCCCGGTAAATGCGCGGCGCCACCTGCGCCCGCAATAATTACCGAAATACCGCGACTATGGGCGTTTTTGCTAAAATCATATAGTTTATCGGGCGTTCTGTGTGCCGAAACAATATCGACTTCTATTTCAATTCCAAATCCTTTTAGGACTTCGATGGCTTCTTGCATGACGGGCATATCAGATATGCTTCCCATTATTATGGCTACTTTGCTCATTTTGTTATCATTTAATGATTTAAAGATCTAAAATTTAAGGATTTCGTTTGGAGTTTATTTAAAGACAAACCAATTTTTTCAATCTTTTAATTTTTCAATTTTTTAATATGTTTAGGCAATTACTCTTATTGTGTTTTTAACGTCTTCCGCAATTCTTCTGGCTTCGTTGATGTCTTCGTTTACTATCGTAACGTGTCCCATTTTGCGAAAGGGACGGGTTTGCTTTTTGCCGTAAATGTGCGGTGTAACACCGTTCCAGGCTAGTATTTTTTCAATGTTCTCATAAATGACATTGCCTGAGTAACCTTCTTCGCCAACCAAATTGACCATGATTCCAGCCACTTTGCTGTCGGTGTTCCCTAACGGCAGGTCAAGGATGGCTCGCAAATGGTTTTCGAATTGGCTAGTGTAACTGCCTTCTATGGAATAGTGTCCCGAATTGTGCGGACGAGGAGCGACTTCATTTATCAATATTTCGTCGTCTTCGGTTTGAAACATTTCCACTGCCAGTAGTCCCACATGATGGAATTTTTCTGAAACACTTAATGCGATCGCTCTGGCTTTTTCGGCTACTTTGTTATCAATCCTCGCGGGACAGATTACGTATTCCACCTGGTTGGCTTCTGGATGAAATTCCATTTCAACCACTGGATAGGTTCTGATTTCTCCCGATGGATTGCGGCAAACAATGACCGCCAACTCATTTTTGAATGGGATCATTTCTTCAGCGATGCATTCTACATTAGGTAGCTCGTCCAAGTCAGAGATTTGTCTGATTACTTTTACGCCATTCCCGTCGTAACCAAATTCGGTGCATTTCCATATGAATGGGAACCTTGTTTTCGAATCTAGAATGTCTACGATTAGGCGTTTTAGGTTTTTAAATCGAGCGTAACTTGCCGTTGGAATGTTGTGCGTGGCATAAAAATCCTTCTGAATCCCTTTGTTCTGGATAAGTTTCAGTGTTTTGGGAGAAGGGTAAACTTTTAGTCCTTCTTCTTCTAATTTTATTAATGCCTTGAGATTCACCAATTCGATTTCAAAAGTCAATATATCGACTTGTTTCCCGAAATTATATACGGTTTCAAAATCCATCAAATCCCCCTTAAAGAATTTATCGCAGGCGATTTTGCATGGAGCTTCGTCACTTGGGTCAAGAACATAGGTTTGTATGTCAAATTTCCGAGTGTCAAAAAGCATCATTTTGCCCAATTGTCCACCGCCTAGAATTCCCAATTTAAAATCAGAAGAAAAATAATTCATTGTGTTGAAAGTTTATGAAGAGCAAAGATACTTTTAAATGGTTAAATAGGGAAATGATGCTTTGCAATCTTTGCCGTTTCTCGTTAAGATAATAGATGCTATTATGGCGATTTTAGTTCTTTTGTTGTAAAATGGAGATAAAAACACAAATTTAAGTTGGATTGCCAATTGTAAAAAGCGAATTCTGTATCTTTGCGAATTATTTAAAACATATAAATAATGATTCAACTTCACGATAAACAATTTGTTCCATTCATTTCTGCCAAAGAAATAGAGTTTGCCATCACAAAAATGGTGCAGCAAGTGGAAGACGATTTTATAGATGAAACACCAGTATTTGTAGGGGTTTTAAACGGGGCCTTTATGGTCGTTTCCGATTTCATGAAAAAATATAAAAACCCCTGTGAAGTAAGTTTTATAAAAATGGCTTCTTATGAAGGCACTTCTTCGACAAATCAGGTGAAACAATTGATCGGTTTAAACCAAGACTTGGCCGGACGCTCGGTTATTGTCATTGAGGATATCGTGGACACGGGTAACACTTTGGTTGAACTAAAGGAATTATTCAAAAAACAGAATGTTAAGCATTTCAAAATAGCTACGCTTTTCTTTAAACCGGAAGCTTACAAAAAAGATATTAAAATAGATTACGTAGGGATTAGAATTCCAAATAAATTCATTGTTGGATTTGGTCTGGATTACGATGGACTTGGAAGAAACTTACCCGAAGTATATAAACTAAAAGAATAACTACTCAACACACATTATGATCAACATTGTTTTATTCGGAAAACCGGGTGCAGGAAAAGGAACTCAAGCAGAATTTTTGAAAGAAAAATACAATTTAACCCATATTTCGACAGGCGATGTGTTCCGTTTCAACTTGAAAAATGATACTGAACTGGGGAAACAAGCAAGAGTTTATATGGATGCCGGAGATTTGGTGCCAGATGAATTGACCACAAAAATGCTCATCGATGAGGTGAATAAGCACCCTGATACTAATGGAATTTTGTTCGATGGCTACCCAAGAACAATTTCGCAGGCCAAAGCTTTGGACGCTTTCCTTGAATCGATAGGTTCTAAAGTTGCCGCTACAATTGCACTGGAAGCTGACGATGAAATCTTGATACAACGTTTGTTGGAAAGAGGGAAGACAAGCGGTAGAATCGACGATCAGGACGAAGAAAAAATAAGAAATCGTTACCAAGAATACAACGAAAAAACAGCTCCATTAATGGGGTATTATAAAGAACAAGGAAAGTTTTACGCCGTAAACGGAATAGGGACAATTCAGGAAATTACAGAGCGCTTAAGTGCGGTTATAGATAATTTATAGGAGCAATTCCAGCTGTACGTTGCAAGTCCTGGTCCTGTCGTTTGTTTTTCTAAAGCACCCCCAAGCTTCTTTCAGTCGCTTTGAATTGCTAAGAAAAATGAATCAACAGGACTCCGGGCTTTACACTGCCATCTGGGCTAAAGAAATATGGAAATACTAATAATATTTTTTTTAATACTACTGAATGGTGTTTTCTCCATGTCTGAAATCGCATTGATTTCAGCTAGGAAAAACAGATTGGAAAGCGCTGCCAAGAAAGGAAACAAAAGCGCTAAAATCGCTTTGGAACTGGCCAATTCACCTAACAAATTTTTATCCACCGTTCAAATAGGTATCACGCTGATAGGGATCTTAACCGGTATCTATAGCGGTGACAAAATAACGATGAATGTCGAGATGTTTGTCGAGACATTTGCTGTTCTGAAACCGTATTCACATACTATTGCTGTTGGTATCGTTGTTGTGGTGTTAACTTTTTTCTCCTTGGTTTTGGGGGAGTTATTACCCAAAAGGATTGGAATGAACCATCCCGTTACCATTGCCAAAGCTGTGGCAATACCCATGAAGATGGTGTCAATTGTAACGGCTCCATTTATTTGGTTACTAACGCATGCCACTGAATTTTTGTTGAAAATTCTGCAGATAAAACCAAATGCAGACGGAAAGGTAACGGAGGAAGAAATAAAGGCTTTTATAAAAGAAGGAACAGAAGGCGGAGAGGTCCAGGAAATTGAACAAGATATTGTCGAGCGCGTTTTTCATATTGGCGACAGGAAAATAAATTCTTTGATGACCCACAGAAAGTCGGTCGTTTTTTTGCCTCTGCATTCAAATAAAGCAGAGATTAAGGAATGCATGCTAAAAGAACTACATTCTATTTATCCGGTTTATGGCAAGGATTATGATGACATTGTTGGCGTTGTGAATTTGAAAAACATTTTTGCGCATATTGATGACGAAAACATCAATCTGTCAGAAATCATGACGGAAGCGCCATTCATGATGGAACACACCACAGCATATAAAGCCTTGGAGAGATTTAAAAATACGGGCATTCATTACGCCTTTGTGGCCGATGAATATGGCGTTTTTCAGGGCGTCATAACTCTGAATGACATTTTGGAAGCGTTGGTGGGGAACGCTTCGGATTTTTATAAGGAAGATTTTCAATTGGTCGAAAGAGGAGACGGAACCTGGTTGGTTGACGGGCATTATTCATTACATGACTTTCTTACCTATTTTGAATTGGACGAATTGATAAATGATTACGATGTGACTACGGTCAGCGGATTGATTATGACGGAACTTTCGCATATACCAAAGCAGGGGGAGAAATTGGTTTGGCATCAATTTGAATTGGAAGTCATAGATATGGATGGAGTGAAGATTGATAAGGTAATGGTGAGATCATTGCGAAAATAAAAATAGTTTGCCGTATTTAAAGCATAAAAAAGTGCAGAATACGACAACTGAACATTGAATACTAAAAAAGATGACAGAGGATTTAAAATTAAAAGGAGGACAGCCAGTGGCTGTCAGGTAATTTAGATCAATGTCGAAGTAAAAGAGAAGAGTTATGACTGAAGGGAACTTCGTAGATTACGTAAAAATATTTGTTTCATCCGGAAAAGGAGGAAAAGGATCTACGCATTTGCACAGAGAGAAATTTATTGAAAAAGGTGGTCCGGATGGTGGTGATGGTGGTCGTGGTGGACACGTTTATCTTGTTGGGAACAAAGGGCTTTGGACCTTGTTTCACCTCAAGTTTGCACGTCACATCAAAGCCGGATACGGTGGAGACGGTGGTGGTGACAGAAGTACTGGAGCTGATGGAGATGACAAGTTTATTGAAGTGCCTTTAGGAACTGTCGTAAGGGACAAGGAAACTGGAGAAATATTGTTTGAAATCACCGAAGATGGCGAAAAACAGATTCTTTCCAGAGGTGGAAAAGGTGGATTAGGAAACTGGCATTTCAGAAGTTCTACAAACCAAACGCCAAGATATTCGCAACCAGGATTACCTGGAACCGAAATGGATGTTATTCTGGAACTTAAGGTTCTGGCCGATGTTGGTTTGGTAGGTTTTCCAAATGCAGGAAAATCGACTTTACTATCCGTTTTGACTTCCGCCAAGCCAAAAATCGCCGACTATCCGTTTACCACACTGAAACCAAATCTTGGGATTGTTGCTTACAGAGATTTTCAATCTTTTGTGATTGCAGATATTCCTGGAATCATTGAAGGTGCTGCCGAAGGAAAAGGATTGGGACATTATTTCTTGCGTCATATCGAGCGTAATTCTACTTTGTTATTCTTAGTTCCTGTCGATACGCCAGACATCAAAGGGGAATATGATATTTTGGTAAACGAATTGACAAAATACAATCCGGAAATGCTGGACAAAGAACGTCTGTTGGTGATATCAAAATGCGACATGCTGGATGATGAGCTGAAAGCTGAACTGAAAGAAGAATTGGATGTTTCCTTCAAAGGAATCCCTTATATGTTTATTTCATCTGTGGCCCAACAAGGCTTAACAGAATTGAAAGACAAACTATGGAAAATGTTGAATGACTAAAATCCATTAGCAATAGATTTTAAAACCGTCTCATTTTGTAAATGAGACGGTTTTTTTGTCAGGTGAAAATCCTTTCTAAACTTCAGTATTGCAAATATAAATTTCCTTATTTTTGAAAAATGAAACACATTCTTTTTTTATTATTCCCTTTTTTGCTATGTGCGCAATCGAGCTTTGATAAAGCGCAGAAACTCTTTGACGATGGAAAACACGAGCAATCAAAACCTATATTTGAAGCGCTGTTAAAAGCGAATCCTTCCAATTTAAAAATAATTGAAAATTTAGGTGATATTGCAGGGAACAGCAAGTCTTGGGTTGAAGCAGTTGCTTATTACAAAAAGTTGAAGGATTTAAAACCTTCTGAAGCGGATTATTATTACAAATATGGGGGGGCGACGGGTATGCTCGCTTTGGAAGTGAATAGATTTAGGGCACTGGGGATGATTGATGAAATTAGAGAATCATTTGAAAAAGCGATTAAATTAGATCCAAAACATATAGATGCAAGATGGGCTTTGATAGAGTACTATATGCAATTGCCCAGGATCATAGGAGGCAGCGAAGCCAAAGCAGTACTTTATTCAGATGAATTAATGAAGATTTCGGCTGTTGACGGTTACATGTCAAGAGGACGAATAGATGAATACTACAAACGATATAAAAAAGCTGAGATACAGTACAAAAAAGCGATTGCTATAGGAAGTTCAGCAGAAAGCTACCGGATGCTGGCCGATTTGTATAAAAATAAAATGAACGAACCTGCGAAAGCGAGTGCTATTCTGCAAAAAATAAAAGATTTAAATTCAACATCTAAGGAAAATATATGAGAACTCATTTTATAGCTATCGGTGGTAGCGCAATGCATAATCTGGCTTTGGCATTACACAATAAAGGTTATCAGGTAACGGGAAGTGATGACGCCATATTTGAGCCATCAAAATCACGTTTGGATAAAAAAGGAATTTTACCTGCTGAACTAGGTTGGTTTCCCGAAAAAATCACTGAAGATATCGAGGCGGTAATCTTGGGAATGCATGCCAAGGCAGACAATCCCGAATTGCTGAAAGCGCAGGAATTGGGATTGAAAATTTATTCTTATCCTGAGTTTTTATATGAGCAATCTAAAAATAAAACGAGAGTAGTCATTGGCGGTTCCCATGGGAAAACAACTATAACATCGATGATTCTACATGTGATGCATTACCATGACATTGCCGTAGATTATATGGTGGGCGCGCAATTGGAAGGTTTTGACACCATGGTTCATCTTACGGAAGAAAATGATTTTATCGTATTGGAAGGCGATGAGTATTTGTCGTCCCCCATAGACAGAAGGCCTAAGTTCCATTTGTACCAACCCAATATCGCTTTGATTTCCGGTATTGCTTGGGACCATATCAATGTTTTTCCGACATATGAAAACTATGTGGAGCAGTTCGAAATTTTTATTGGCAAAATTACCAACGGCGGAATTCTCGTTTACAATGAAGACGACTCCGAGGTAAAACGCGTTGCTGAAGCGGCTACAAATCCCATTAGGAAATTGGCGTACCATACGCCAAAATATACGGTTAGTGATGGGGTGACTCTTCTCGAGACACCGGAAGGAGCAATGCCCATTGAAGTTTTTGGAGCACACAATTTGAATAATTTGGCTGGTGCCAAATGGATTTGCCAAAATATGGGAGTGGATGAAGCCGATTTTTATGAAGCTATCGCCAATTTTAAAGGCGCGTCCAAACGATTGGAAAAGATCGCCGAAAGCAAAAATAGTGTAGCATATAAAGACTTTGCGCATTCACCCAGTAAAGTTGCCGCTACCACAAAAGCGGTTAAAGAACAATACCCAAATAGAACATTGGTGGCCTGTTTAGAACTGCATACCTACAGCAGTTTAAATGCGGAATTTCTAAAAGAATACGAAGGGGCCCTTGAGCATGCTGACGTGGCAGTAGTTTTTTATTCGCCTGACGCTGTCAAAATAAAACAATTGGAAGAAGTAAGCTATGAACAAATTGCCAATGCTTTTAACCGAGAAGATTTAGTTATATATACGAATCCAATAGAATTTAAAGAGTATTTATTCAATATGGATTTTGCTGATTCAGCCTTGTTGTTGATGAGTTCCGGAAACTATGGAGGATTGAATTTCGATGAGGTTAAAAAGATAATTGAATAATTTTTATATAATGGAGGATCAATTCAAAATTATAAAAACGACATCTGAAAACAAGGATTTCATTGCTTTAGTTGCTAAACTGGATCAGGGTTTGTGGGAAAGTTATCCCGAGTTAAAGGTTGATTATTGGGGGAATAACATCATGGAGTTGAATCCTAACGTGCTGCTTATTTATTTAGATGATGCGGCCGTTGCTTGCGCTTGTTTTAAGAAATATAATGAGAATGCAATCGAAATAAAACGTATGTTTGTTTTGGATGAATTTCGAGGAAAAGGACTGGCTAAGAAGACGTTACGAGAATTAGAATCTTGGGCGAAGGAATTGGGTTTTTCATTTGCTGTTTTGGAAACCTTGTACAAACAAAAAGCGGCCATTGCTATTTATCAAAAAGCAGGCTATATAATCACTGATAATTATGCACCATATATAGGATTGCAAAATAGCATTTGTATGAAAAAATACATTTAAATTCAATTTTGAGATTGTTTTTGGATAACTAGCAAAGGTTGGCATTTGTATCATTTTAAATCTTTAAATGTGGAACAAAATAATTTTCCGATTACCCATTGGTCCGAAGACGACAAGCCACGTGAAAAGCTTATGTTGAAAGGGAAGAGCGCGCTTAGCGATGCTGAGTTGATTGCCATTCTGATCGGTTCGGGAAGCCGCAACGAATCGGCAGTTGAGTTGAGCAAACGAATTTTGAAAAGCGTAGAAAATAACCTGAATGCCTTGGGGAAATTGACCATTTCGCAATTGATGCATTTCAAGGGAATAGGAGAGGCAAAAGCCATTTCGATTATTGCGGCATTGGAATTGGGAAGACGCCGAAGAACGGAAGACGCCGTGGAGTTGATCAAAATAACTTCCAGTAAAGCCATATTTGAATTGATGCAGCCTGTCATTGGGGAGTTGCCGCATGAGGAATTTTGGATCATTTATTTGAACAATTCGAATAAGGTGATTGCAAAATCGCAATTAAGCAAAGGAGGAATAACGGGAACATTGGTTGATGTAAGGTTGGTTTTTAAGAATGCGCTCGAAATGGGAGCAACCGGATTGATTCTATGCCACAATCATCCGTCCGGGACTTTAATCCCCAGTGATGCCGACAAGCAGATAACCAAAAAACTAAAAATAGCCGGCGACAGTTTAGAAATAAAAGTATTGGATCATCTCATCGTTACCGAATCCAGTTATTACAGTTTTGTTGATGAAGGAATATTTTAAAAAATAAGATGAAAATTAAACACATAGAAGACATATTTTTCGATCTGGATCATACGCTCTGGGATTTTGACAGAAACTCGGAGTTGACTTTCGAGAATATTTTCCAGAGAAATCATCCGAGTGTCGAGATAAAAACATTTATCGAAAAATACGTGCCCATAAATAAAGCCTGTTGGGAATTATATCAATATGATAAAATTTCGCACGCCGATTTGCGGTACATCCGCTTGAAGCACTCTTTTGACGCGATAAATTATGCTGTTTCCGATGAACAAATTGAATGCATATCTCAGGAATATATTGAATTGTTACCGGACAATAACAACCTATTTGATGGTACATTCGAAGTTTTGGATTATTTAAATAAAGACTACAATCTGCATATTATTACAAACGGGTTTGCAGATGTGCAGTTTAGAAAGATTAAAAATTCTAATTTAGCGGGCTATTTCGACACCATTACTAATTCTGAAATGGCAGGTGTTAAGAAACCAAATCCAATTATATTTGAATATGCGTTAGAATTGGCGAAAGCCAAAAAAGAGAACAGTATCATGATAGGAGATTCTCTTGAGGCTGACATTAAAGGAGCGTTAGCTATAGGGTTAGATGCTATTTTTTTTAATGAAAGTAACATTGTAGTGGAACACGGCGTTAAACAAGTGAACCATTTATTAGAACTAAAAAAATATTTATAATTATGAAAATCAGAATCTTCCTTTTATTTTTTTTTGTTGCGAGCTACAGTTATTCGCAATCCATTAATGATTACAAAGCTGTAATTGTTCCTGTGAAATTTGACTTTTTAAAAAGCGATAACCAATACCGTCTTGCCACTGTATCAAAGTATAATTTAAATAAAGCTGGGTTTCAAGCCTATTATGATAATGAACCTTTGTCAGATGAAAATGTTGACAGATGCAGCCTACTGAATTTCGATGTTATTAAAGAAAGTTCATTCCTAACTACTAAGTTATATGTTGTTTTTAAAGATTGTTTTGGTAAAATTATTTTTCAATCCGAAACAGGGGTCAGTAAGGAAAAAGATTTTGAATTAGCCTACAAAGAGGCTTTAAACAAAGCATTTGTGTCAGTTTACGCCTTGCGATATACCTATAGGGCAAAAGATATTGTAAATGCAAGTCCCAGCGCAAAGGCGAAGGCTGTGACTGAGGCTGTTCCTGTACCTGCTGAGATTTCTGTGGAATCGGTTAATACCGAAAAAGCTAGTTCCACTCTTCTTTATGCCCAACCAACCGCCACGGGTTTCCAATTAGTGGATAATAAGCCGAGTGTCGTTATGAACGTTTATAAGACGTCAACAAAAGATTGCTATATAGCGGTGAAAGGAAATAGACAAGGGGTTCTGATGGCAAAGGGCAACGAGTGGTTTTTTGAATACTACCAGAATGACAATTTGATATCAGAAAAAATGGAAGTGAAATTCTAGTTTAAAGTGGGTTAAATAATATAAAAGCAGCTTGTCTTTGATGGATAAGCTGCTTTTGTCGTTTAGTAACCGTATTTGTCTTTCCATCGGTTTTTCAAAAATTCTCTGGTCGTATTTTCACGGGAATTGTTTCCCGGAACATATATGGCTTTATTGCTCAGTTCATCAGGAAGAAATTCCTGTTCCGCAAAATTATTGGCGTAATCATGCGAGTATTTGTACTCGTCACCGTAACCCAATTCTTTCATCAACTTGGTGGGCGCATTGCGCAAATGAATCGGCACGGACAAATCACCGGTTTGTTTGACTAATTGTTGGGCAGTCCCGATAGCCATATAGGAGGCATTACTTTTAGGTGAGGTTGCCAGGTAGATGGCGCATTGGCTTAATATGATTCTGCTTTCGGGATAGCCTATTGTGGCAACAGCCTGAAACGTATTGTTGGCCATTATGAAAGCAGTTGGGTTCGCATTTCCAATGTCTTCGCTCGAGAGAATGAGCATGCGTCGGGCAATGAATTTAACGTCTTCGCCGCCCTCGATCATTCGGGCTAACCAATATACCGCGCCATTTGGATCACTTCCGCGGATCGATTTTATAAATGCCGAAACTATATCATAATGCTGCTCGCCGCTTTTGTCATACAATACTGTGTTTTGTTGCACAAGTTGAAAAACCCGATCGTTAGTGATGACAATTTCGTTTTCAGCGGAAGCGTTTACGACGAGTTCAAAGATATTCAATAGTTTGCGTCCGTCGCCACCGGAAAGCCGAAGCAGCGCCTCCGTTTCCCTTAATTCGATATTTTTGGTGGCCAGATAAGGATCTGTTTTCAAAGCGCGTTGCAAAAGGGATTCCAAATCCTCTTTCGTAAAAGCGTTGAGGATATATACTTGACAGCGGGATAGTAAAGCGGGAATTACTTCAAAACTGGGGTTTTCGGTAGTGGCACCAATAAGGGTGATCCATCCTTTTTCTACTGCCGCCAACAACGAATCCTGTTGCGATTTGCTGAAACGATGGATTTCATCAATAAACAAAATTGGATTTTTGGTGGTAAAAAGACCTCCGCTTTGTTTTGCTTTTTCAATCACGTCACGAATGTCCTTCACCCCGGAGTTGATGGCGCTCAAGATGTAAAACGGCCTTTTTGATTCTTGGGCGATAATTTGCGCCAAAGTCGTCTTTCCGGTTCCCGGCGGTCCCCACAATATCAGCGAAGGGATAATTCCTTTGGCGATCTGTTGGGTCAATGAGCCGTTAGGCCCTACAAGATGGGCTTGACTTATGTAGTCTTCTAGTTTTTGCGGGCGTATGCGTTCTGCTAAAGGTGCTTCCATTTGTTTTATTGGATCCGAATTTCAGATTCGTTATTCTCTTGCTAATTCTGTTTAGAAGATGTAAAATTACTCTATTTTTGGGGTTCTGGTTTTGAATCCAGATTTTTTTTTGGAGCCATTTCCAGCTATCCGTTACAATCTTTTTAATTGATTTGAAAATAATCAATTAAAAAGGATTTTCACTTCTATCTGGGCTAGTGTTTATTTTACTTCAACTATTTATTCGAACTGACAAAATAGCATTAAATTGCATCTGGACAAATTTTTGCGTTAGCTTGACCATAAGTTGCTCAGGTATCCAACATTCAAAACCAAAAAATAATGGACAAACATTTCAAATTCAACAATTCCGTTGTCGGCCTGCCGCTTTTTTTTGTGTTGTTCTTGTGGTTTGTCTATTGGACGGAAATCCGATACGGTTTTGATTTTGATACCAATGGGATTCTGCCCAGAACCGCTTCCGGATTGCAAGGAATCGTATTTAGCCCATTTATACATTCGGATATTAATCACCTTTATAACAACTCGATTCCATTGTTGGCATTGCTGGCGGCATTGCAGTTTTTTTATGCGAAACAATCCTTTTATGTCATAACGTTAGGTGTTTTGTTTTCCGGTTTGATAACTTGGGTCATTGGAAGGGAAAGCTACCATATTGGGGCCAGTGGTTTAGTTTATGTTCTGGTAAGTTTTATTTTTTTTAAAGGATTGCTAACCAAATATTACCGCTTGGTCGCGCTGTCGTTAACGGTGATTATGTTATATGGTGGAATGTTGTGGTACGTTTTTCCGGAAGTGGACAATACCATTTCTTGGGAAGGACATTTGGCCGGATTGGTAACTGGATTTCTTCTTTCTTTAATTTACAAAACACCGGAATATAAGAAGATACCCAAATACGACTGGGAAAAACCGAATTTCGATGCTGCGGAAGATAAATTTATGCAGCGCTTTGACGAAAACGGAAATTTCGTGAATCTGCCCATAGTCGAGGAATTTGAAGAACCAGAAACGCATCAAGGCTATTATACGTCTAACTTGCAGGTGAATTATGAGATTGCAGCAAACGAAAAAAATGAATCAAAACCGGAGT
>Ga0209520_10000152_pt1 | contig 36167 bp, 53 predicted proteins | sample Rifsed16ft1_FD_184009 | JGI IMG/M metagenome (GOLD analysis project Ga0209520, IMG submission 184009) | Soil microbial communities from Rifle, Colorado, USA - sediment 16ft 1 (version 2) | ecosystem: Environmental > Terrestrial > Deep subsurface > Rock core/Sediment | place: Rifle, Colorado...
AAGAATGAAACTATTCTATACCTAAACATATATATAAATAACTAAAGGAATTTCATGGATAAACCAAGACGAAAGATAAGACGAAATACAACCAAGCTACCACGGGGTCAATACAAGTAGAGCCATAAACCAACCTGAACAACATACAGACAGGATAAAACGAAACCAGAACAACACCCGTGACCCCATACTAGTATAGATACAAAAGAAAACAAAAGAAAAGGAGAGAGGACGCGGATGATAACATCAATGAAAATTGCGGAAAGGGTAAAAGGATGTAGAAGGCCATGAGTATTTCTTCATGGGTATGGAACTACTGGCGTATTCTGGAAATCACAATGATTGATATTTGGCAATCGGGACAGATGGAATGAAATGTAAAGAAAGGCAACGCTGTTGTTTTAAAGTGTGGTTGAACAGCTCTTTTAAATGTACTTCTCATTTAACTTGCTACCTAAATCAACATGCATCGCCTGCAAGCAACTTCAGATCACAGTATAGCAAATCGAAAGCCTCAAGAGGACGCATGAGAACAGAACAGAGATACGAAGTGACAATCCCCGCACAACAGTCTAAAAACAGAGACACACACGCACACACACGCACACACATGCCATGTAAGATAGAGTGTAATAGTGTGGGATAGATAGTAATAATAGTAATTATTCTTTCTTTGGTACTTTCTTTCTTAACGATAGTTATTTATGTAGGTATGTAGTACTGTGGTATAATGATATGTACCCATAATAATAAAATCAAAAGCGGGAAGCAAATACAATCGGGTAAGATAGTTCAAAGATACCTTTGCAAAGACTGCGGAAAGATGCTTCTAGGGGAAACGATCAAAATATTGAGGCAGCGTGGATGAAAGCAACGAGATCAAGAAGGCTCTTAAGATATGTGGTGGGAACTGGAACGGCATTGCTTTTGAGAATATGCTCGCAATATATCGAACCTGCCTGCGAGAACTGCCATGTTCTCAAAACCACTTGTCTCTCGAAATCCAGGCTGACCTCGGTATCGGAGAAAGGAAAACAAACGAAAAATTAAAGATACTTTTGCATAAAAGAATACTCATACGAGGAACAGATAATCTGGTTCTTTGGTATACTCAGAATAATAACGGAAGAGAGATGAAGTAAATGACAGAGAAACAGGAACGTATCAGGAAAAGATATGATGCAAAGATGAGCAAAATAGAAGAACATGAACTCGAAATGAAGTACTTGATATTGAAAATGAAGGGGCAAGTAAACCTAATCAACGCTACTAAACTCTCGAAAAAGGAAGGAGTACATGAAAATCAAGTGTAGTTTTTGCGAAGCCACAGACAAAGGAACCCAAGACCAATTACAAGACAAGGGCTGGTCGAAGGCTATCTTCTTTGCTCCGATCAGAAAAACTATCGTGGCCTGCACATTGCATTACAAAGAATTCAATACCGAAGTTATGAAAATAATGAAGCCGAAACAGAAAGTAAGCAAAGAAACCATTACAATAGCAGGAAATGAAGTCCTAAAAGACAATGATATCTTTACAATGGGATAAAAGTCAACGTCCTCGGATTGAAATCCGAGGCATGGATGAACATATAGAGGAGGACGCATGAAACTACCAATATATAAATGTTCAAAGTGTAAACAACTTCAAGGTTATCAGGGGAAAGAAAAGCCTCATTGTGGCAAATGTGGAATACCTTTAACGGATAAAGACATTGATGGTTACTATGAGTCAGCTAATAATTAATCGAGCCTGGGCGATGCCTAATAAATGGACGTTTCAGATAGCACCGATTAAAAAGCTACTGGATAGATATATCGGTGATGGAAAGGGATGGATTGACCCGTTTGCTGGTGAGAGTTCTCCGGCTGAAATAACTAATGACATTAACCCAGAAAGAAACGCTAAATATCATCTTCATGCAGTCGAATTTGCCAAGCAACTTAACGGCAACAAGTTTAAAGGTGTTTTGTTCGACCCACCTTATAGCCTTCGGCAAGTAAAAGAATGTTATGATGGATTAGGAATTGAAATGTTTCAAGACGATGCTCAGAACTTCCCACAAAATGTAAAGCGAATAATTGCGAACAAGCTTATCCCTGGGAGCATTGCTATAAGTTGTGGTTGGAACTCTCAAGGATTCGGTAAGAATCTGGGATTTAAAATTATCGAAATATTGTTGGTAGCTCACGGACGAAGCCACAATGATACTATCGTGACAGTGGAAAGAAAGGTTAACACGTCTCTGGATGCGTTCAACACGAGCGCATGACCGAAAATAACCATCCCCGCACTTCGTGCGGGGTCTTCTCACTTGCCTTTAATCGCTTTGCAAACACGTTGCCCGGTAGCGTATGACCGACCAGCAATCTTACGTACCTTATTTGCACACGAGCCTTTTACTTTGCCTTTCTTCATACTTTTTCCTCCGCATTACATATTACAGTTGGGTTATATTAATCTAATGCTCTTAAGTGACCGAGGTAAGCGAGGCGCATCACCCATCAACTTAACAGAACCTGCTCCTTTGCACGCTCCTGCAAGCAACTTCAGATCACAGTATAACAAATCGAAAGCCTCGTCGAACGCATAGAAGAATCGATCATTATGGCCATGATTGAGATATGGATAAGCTTTTTCTCTCAATATTGGTCTCATCAAAAGTCACCAAGAGTCATGAACTTCGGCGCATGAGGCAAATCATATTTATGTTCCAATTCTGCCTTCATACAATCTGTGTTCTTCTTACTATCCAGCACAGTACGCCATTCATGATAATGATTTTCGCATAGGCTGGATACAATGCCCTCGTTCTGGCAATCGGACGCTCGACATCTCATTTGAACCACCAAACCATCAAAGTAATTATCCATAGGATTACAAATATCTTTATTATATTTAATCTGTTTTTGGTTCTAGTGTTCTCTATTTCTTGAATCGCCATATAAAAATGTTTCTCAAACCTAATAAGCAATTCATCATCATTCATGGTAATTGTTTTCCCCCCCCTAATAACTGAAGGATCTCTTCATGTGATGAGATATATTTAGGAGCATCTTTTTTCTTTATCGTTTTGGTTTTGGGGCGGGTCAACACATAACGAACGGATAGAACGGGAGTAGTCTCCTCTATAAAAACAGGCTTTCCTTCAGAGTCAACAAAAGGTATTCCTCCAGGCAATGCAAGCATTCGTTTTTCCTTTATGGATATACAACGTTCTTTCTCTACGATTGGAGTCATCCCCTGAAAAACATGTATCTCAACTTGAAGCTTTTGACTGAGATTATACTTTTCCACTAAATCCACTTTGTCACCATCGGTAAGCTTTCCATCAATCCATTTCTTTCGATATCCTTCTATTTCTTTGTTTGTTTTATGGATATAACATCTTTGATGGTAATGCTTTCCAAATTCACTAAGTGCATCGAATATAGATACTTCTTCATGGCAGTATTCACATTGCTTTGAGATATCTGCATATATGCCGTCGCTCATTTTATCGCCTCTGGGAATTGCTGCGTTGCTGGATGTTCGTTGCATCAAAATAACCCCTGGCAGTTCCTCATATAGCTGGTTCTGGTGTACCGTGTTGGAGGTAACGATTCTCGTACCTCCTCAACTATCTCGGAAAAAGAAGCAGGTCTAATCATCCTGAGCAATTCGATCTGCCTTTTGGTGAGCTCATGGGAAATCATAGCTTATCCTCTTGCAGAAAAGGATACTTCTCTCTTCTCTGCTCTCTTTGTTCTCTGATCATTCCATCCAATTCTGGATATTTCGGGTTCCATACATGTTCTTGTTCTTGCTCTATCATACTATCATCTCATTCAATTCCTTTCTCAATATATCCACAAGTGCATACATGCCAACCCCGGCAAGAACCCACTCAACATACTTTATGATAATGTTGGGTTCTCCGGCCATGAAATAAATATGGCCAGTATAGTTGGCATACATCCATGTCGCAAGGATTACAATAAGATAGGACATGACTGCCATCAATCCCCATATCCGATAGTTCATATACCATCTCATTCTTTCACCTTATTACTGCGGGTAATATCCTCATGGAATGCATCACAAACGATGCAATACCAGTATTTTGATCTTATCCATCTCGACCTTCTTTTTATATCTGTCCGTTTGTAGAGGCGAACCATCTGTGTTCCGCATCTTTTGCATCTTACAAGAATCATTATCCTTTATTTATCCGTATACGTATAAAAGTCTTTCTATCCGTATACGTCATATCCGCCTATATGTTGTTATAATATAGTATTAATTTATAGTTCTTAATTATAACGTATATAATAAACATAAGGGCGGATAAGCCGTATACGGCTTAATCGTCGGCTTTTTCTCCTTTCTTGCCATACAAAATGGCTTTCCCGAATGGGTTTTCCTTCAGAACAGGGATCATTCTTCCTCCACAGTAGGCAAGAACATAGTTTTCTGCATCTTTTCTCACTTCGTCTATGGTCAAGATGCGAGGAGCAGCCCATCCCTGAGCCTCAGCAAAATAATAGTTCGTAATCCATTCAGGAGATTTGTTCAGGATTGATACCAAGAGACGTGTATATGCCCGTCCTATTTTCATCGCTATTGTATTGTCTCCAGTCATGCGCCGACCTCCTTTGGAGCATGAATATCTGGTTCAAGTCCCGTATCCACGCACCACAAATGTGAGCGCAGCATTTCCCGCACAGTCTCAGCAATGCTTTTTTGTGTTCTCTTTGCTTTTCGTTGAATCAGCTTATACGTGTCGATATCGACATTGGTATACAAATTCCTTGACTTTTGTTCGTTCATATATTTAACCTTCTATATTTTCAAACGAAAGTTATTTAAAGTAAAAAAGCGTAGTAGGAACTACACTCTGAGAGGCGAAAGCCTCTCTTACTTCTATTCTTTTAAAACAACTCAATAGTACAAAAAGCTATTGTTTATATCTTATTCGGTATATTTTATTCGTACTGAGGCGAAATACAGGTGCGGTCTGGTAAGGTGCGGTGAGATGAGGTGCAGTACGGCAAGGCAATTTCACCTGATAGCTGATAGCAGATAGCCGATAGAAACCCTTATATCTACTTACTTACTTAGTAAGTAAGTTATGATCACAATAAACGAGACTTTCGAGGATTCGGAATTTGAAAGGCTGAAGCGAGTAAAAGACCTTATAAATTTCTCATGGCATGACTTATTGCTGAAAGTATTCGATGATGAATATGAAAGATTAAGAAGCAAATCGGGGGGCGCAGATGAACAACACAGAAACAAGAGCATATGACTGGCTTCTATCACAGGGCTGTTCTCAAAGTGATATTACTTTTCAACGTCACAAATCACCAGACTTCATAACTACTGACCATAAAGGATATGAAGTAAAGCTGTTAACCAAAACAAATAGGGTATGGTTTCACAACAACCAATTAAATGATCTCATCAATACCAAAAACGTTTATTTATTGGTCTTTGGAAAAGAGAACAAAGAGCCACTACTTATTAAACTAACCACTGAATTATTTGACGGTGCCTCCATAAACAACATAAAGATTTGCTCCGCAGGCAACGTCTCTAAATCCGTGATTCTGCCAGAATCAGATTCAGAATATGTTCATTGGTTAATCGAAAAAGGTAAGTTTGCAGGAGTATCTGATATCGTACGAGCTGCAATCCGATTACTTCAGGAGCAAAGAAAAGAGAAGGATATCGAATTCTATAAGAAAGAACAAACAAAAGGTGAATTGAAATGACAGAAGAAACATATCTGAGAGAAGGCGTACATGCTGGAATCTCGGTGACAGCAATGGTACGTTTCATAACGAAAGCTGGCGAGGTTCAGCACTGGCTAATGACGGAATCATATCCGTCCTGTCCGACAAAAGCAAAGGTTTTGGCAGATGCAATTGCAACTACAGGATGTCCAAACACAGTAATCGTAAACATGCAATGTGTAAGAAGCAAGTATGTCCACAAAACCGCAGGGTGTGAGAACCCAAATTTTTGAGGGATGATCTTTATGGACGTATCAGACAAGAAAAAGACATATATCGAACAAGTTGATATCCCAGAGGATGAACATTTAATGGATGTTGCAGATAAGAAAAAAACCTATATCGAGCAGACGGAGACTGGAAAGGATGGCGAATTCCTAAAAAACCAGTGAAGCCAGAGGATTCCAAGCAAGGACATGAATCTGGCAAAGAAAAACCGAAACCACCAGTTGAGACCCAACCAGAGCAACCAAAACCACCAGTAGAGAAGCTACATACACCTGATGCAGAATTGGATGGCAAGCTATCAAAGATCAAACCACAGAAACCCGACATCCTTCACATAGCACCCTGGATTACTCTTGCAGCAATACTTGGATTTGTAATCCTTGGCTATTCTGGAACTTATCAATTCCAAGCATATACTTACTGGGGATACGTTGGAATACTGTCCGCAATTGTTGTGGCTACAGGTTGTTATCTATATCGGACAAACCAGATAAAAGAATAATATCTGGTTTTTCTTCTTTTTATAAGGACACAATGAAACATTACCTAAAGCATCTTCCTCAATGCGTTCAGAGATGCGGAGGATTCAGGATTCCAATGGAGAGATCAAAAGCATAATCATAAATATAACCTCGGTGCATAATAATAGTACATGCGGTATGCCAATCCCCCATTCCATCCATCGTTTTTAAGCATACCCATACCCATGGCATGCCGCATTCTAATAATTATTTCTTTTTTTGTCATGCTAATTAGCACAGCATCAGCAACAACATATTATGTCGCCAAAACAGGCAGTAACAGCAATCCTGGTACAGAAGTATCGCCATGGCTGACTATTTCTTATGCTGTTGGTGCAAGTTCCCCTGTTACCACAGGAGATACTATTGTTGTAAAGAATGGTACATATAACGAAAGAGTGGTCTTTTCAAAACAAGGTAGTGCAGGAAACTATCTTACATTACGATCACAGATTCAATGGGGTGCTGTGATTGATGGGACGGGGGTTACAATACCTGCATACGGAGGATTGGTACAAGCATATCAAAAAAGTTATATTAACATATCTGGTATGAAAGTTCAGAACTCAAATAGAGCTGGTATCTTGTTTTACGGCCAGCATTCTAATTCGACAATTCATAATAATTATGTGAATTATACTAGTACATCATGTGCAAGGATCGAAGGAGGAGGAGCATCTTCAAGAACATATGATGTCAAAATAATCAATAATGTTTTTGAAAGATGTGAATCTGTATTTGCATCGGGTCAAGAACATGAAACTGTGGATATAATGGGTGGTGTAGATCGGTTTGAAGTGGCATATAATTTGATTCATGATAGTCGAGTTGAACAAATTGATATGAAACAAAATATATACAACGGAAATGTACATCATAATACTATCTACGGAGGTACATATGGTTCTGCATATGGTACTCAGATAATTTATATTGATGCGAGAGGCACAGCTTCAAACATTTCTATTTATAATAATCGATTGTACGATAAATTAAAAGATAATAGTGGAATATGCACAAACGGAATAGGAATTGCTTCAGAGACAAGCGGTACAGTAAGCGATATCAATGTATACAACAACATTATACATAATGTTACAGGAGATGGAATCGGAATTCTTTGGTATTCGATCGGAACGATGAAAAACATATCAATTGTTCATAACACTATCGCTAATTTGGGAACATGTACGCAATACAATACAGTAGCAGGAATAGAAATAGATTATGGTGGCGCAGATAATATATCCGTTAAAAACAATATTATTGATAATCCTAAAACATACTCAATACGGAACTCAGCAGGAACCAATAAAAACATTACTAATAATTTAATAAATGGATTTAAAAATTATGGTGCAACAGATACAAGAGGTAATAATTATTTTGAAGGAAACCCAGGATTTATAAATAACCAAACATATAACTTTGATTTAAATTCAACTGCATTAGCAATTGATAACGGAGCTGTATTACCTAATATTATATCGGATTTCGGAGATCGTGCACGTCCACAAGCTGCGGGATATGATATTGGAGCCTATGAATATTCTGCAGAAGGTTCACCTCCAACTACAGCAACAGTTCTAAAAATGAACTTCAATGAAGGTTCGGGAAATGTTACAGTTGATAGTTCGGGGTATGAAAATAATGGCACTATATTCGGAGCACAGAGAGTTAGTACACCTTGGGGATCAGGTATTCAATTTCAGAACTCATGGATTTCTGTTCCTAATTCTGTATCATTACAATTCAACGGAAGTAACGCATATACTGTTAGGGGTTGGATTAATCTAACTGTTCCGCCTGCAAATCAAACATATGACTGGAATCATTGGATTGCAAAAGCGACAGGTGGAAGTAATAGAGTTTTTGATGCATATATTGATAAATCAAACAGTAAAGGATATGGAGGAACAACCGTTGCGGGAACTCATTATTATGTAAACAGTTCTTCTATGAATGCAAATCAGTGGTATAGATGGATTCAAACATATAATGAAACTACTGGCTTGCTAAATCTATATTTAAATGGAACTCTTATAAATAGTACATCATATAGTTTTACTATTCCTGAATATGATGCTCCTATCATTATCGGAGCTTTCACTGCTACTTCAGCATATTCGATACAAGCAATCGTGGACGAAGTACAGATAGATAATTATGCTATTTCTGATGCTGATGCACTTAGTGATTACAATTCATTCTTACCAATTCAGTCGGGAACCTCCGTCAGATTTGGTAGTGGGGGGAAAGCATGGAGTGGAAATAGTACACTTGATAACCTTCATCTTTCATGGAATAATACACTGAGAATTGGAACAAAATATATTCCAATTGCAGATACATATATTAGAGATGGAACAAATGCAAATACTAACTATGGCACGAGCACAACCATAGAAATTAAGAACGATTCAACTTCTTTAAATCGTATAGCTTTATATCAATTAAATATAACGCAATCTAATTCTATAAGATCACAACTATTTTCATATGTTGTATCTCTTGGAAGCATGGCTTGGAACAGTACACTTAATTTTAGTGATGTCAATAATAATTCCTGGACAGAAACAGGAATAACTTGGAACACTGCGCCTGCACCGTCTGGAACAAGGTATTCTGAAGTGCAGAGCGCAACTGCATCTACCTGGATCGGGTGGAACATTACAAGGATCATTTCAAGCAATGATGTTCATTCCATACGATTACAGTCGCTAACAACCCACACGAGTGGATTGTGGACTCTAAATTCAAAGGAATCCAGCAATATTCCTTATTTTGCTATTTGGAATAATAGCAATGGTTCTGTTACTGTCTCATGGGATGTAGGGACAGACTATAAAATATTCAGAACTAATGTAAATGCAACTTTAACAGAGAACTACATTATTGAATACCGGCAAAATGGAACAGAATCATATACTCAACTTGGAGGCTTGCATTCTGGGAATACCTCTGAAGTATTTCCAACAAATTACTCTTCAGTAGATGTAAGAGTAACTGAAATTGGAAATCTCACAGGAACAACTAGCACAGAGTTATTTGATATCTCATTAGATTGGCAAACCTATTCTGATCCAATATATACTCCATCGATTCCGTTGAACTTATCGAATACTACAAACAATTTTTATACAGTTCATTCGTGGGAAAAGAATCCATCAGGAAACATCACAGATGTTTTCAATGTTCAAGTGAATGGAACTTGGTACAATAGCACTCCCGAATTATCTTATACCAATTATCTAAATCCACACGGATGGACTAATCTAACTGTTTGTCCTGTGAATCAATCAGGGAGCGGAACTGTAGGGCAATGTGGATCTCAGAATACTCAACTACCAAATAATAATCCAGAACAATTTAATATTGGTGACCAAACTGTAATTGTCGGAAGCTATCTTAATTTTACGGTAACAACAACAGATGACGATGGCGACAACATAACTTTCAGTACCAATGCAAGTATTGGATCATTGAATATTACATCAGGAGAATATAGCCTATTGGCTAATAATAGTCTTATTGGAAATTATATGATTTATTTCTCATCAGAAGATGGGTATGGAGGAATAGACACAGAGATTCTAAGTATCACAGTTGTCGATCATGAGTATATTCCGCCAGACCCAACAGGACTTTCGGCGTCGCAGGGTAATTTCTGGATAGAATATTCCTGGTCAGCAGGAGCTGGCAATCAAACCGATAGCTATAATGTGAGCATTAACGGAACGTGGAATAATGGATCATCTGCAACTTCAATAAACACATCATTATCGCCTCATGGTTATGTTTCTATTATTGTCTATGCTTACAATAATACAGCAAATGGCAGTCTGAGTACAGGGTATCTTTCTGGCAGTGAGGCTATCGATAACAATCCAATCTCGATCAGCGGGATATCAGATACTTATTCTTTGAATGAAGAAGAGACCCTTAGCATAGATGCCGATTATACTGATGCTGACGGCGATGTGGGAACTTTCTCAGACAATTCAAGCAAATGGAATGTAAATTCCGTTACTGGAGTGGTCTCATGGACAACAACAGCCGGGGATAATGGGGTATATCCCTGGCAAACAACGGTATGTGATGGCTATGGATCTTGTGCATCCAAAAGTTTCACAGTGACAGTGAATAACACAGGAACGCAGGCTCCTGTAATAACCGGGTGGAATAGTTCAATCTCTGGCGATGCAAAAACATATAATCCTGTCGGCACGGGGCAATCGGTTATTTTTCGGGTGATATCATACACAGGTAATATCACAAGCTATAATTGGTCTCTAGATGGAGTATATATTGGGGAGACATCAAATAGTTATTCAACAACATTCAATAGAGGAAGCAGCAATATGCATTATATTGAGGTTTTTGGAATTGGAAGCGACGGAGTAAGCAATACAATAGAATGGAGAACATTGGTCAGAGCTGCAGCAAGTACTGCAAATGATACCCATGCGCCGCTAAATACCACACCATTCAATGATATGCTTAGCGCAATGAATGGCAGCTCTCCCGACATACTGAAGTTCATGACAGCGGTTATTGCGCCATTCACCGAAAGCATGGGAAACATCTTTTTCCTATTTATATATCTCTTGCCGTTCGTGGTAATTTGGATCAGGCAGGAAAAGGCAATTGTTCCTGTGGGACTTGGCGTGATTCTTGGTGGTATATTCCTGGCATTCCTGCCTGCAGAATGGATTGCACCGATGATCTTGTTCATGGTTCTTACTATAGTCGGAATTATATATTCGTTGTATAAGGATCGGTGAAAATGGATAAACGAAAGAACTATCCATCAAATAACAAAGTCGGGAAAGGCATGAGGTTGGAAGGCAAGCTCTATCTGAATAGATCATGCGTAATTAAGATAGACAATATGGAAATCAATCAGTTCATGGAGACACTAGAACTGTTGAAACGGAAGCATTCAAAATGAGGAAGAGACCCAAGTATTATAAGCTTAAAGAAAAACAGATAGCAAATATTGTACTTGCCGCTCGCAATAAGTCTGGATGCGCAAAAGCTAAGAACTTTGTTAAGAAATTGGATAAGAAATACAGGCTTAAGAAGAAGATATAATCAAGCTTTCCTTATTTTAACTTTCGCTTTCGGTATTCTCCTTTTTGTTTGCGATTTAAGCTGTTTTGCCTGTGATTTATCTACAGGAACACTGCGAATTACATCGCATACCTGCGCTTCAACAACATAATTCTTTGGCATAAGTGATCACACATTATATTAATTATTCAAACATATAAAGGTAATGTATTTATATTTGAGTCTCAATTATTAAGTAGAGGTGCATTTATAAAATGGCAAATAAAGGAATGACAATATCCGGGCTTGTAACGATGGTCATAGGGATTGTTACCCTGGTAATTCTCTTCGTGTTGGTTCCCTCCCTGGGAGCTTCGATGACTACTGCAATGCCCGTTCCGAATGGCAGTGTATGGAATACATCGGTAACAACTAACCTTCCGACTGGCGTTGGACTGTGGACAACCCTGGCAGGAATAATCCAGATTGCAGCCATGATTATCATCATAGCAGGAGCAATCCAGACATTTAGAGGTCTGAGACAGTAAAAGAGGGGGGAACAGATATTCCCCTTTTTCTTTATAACCCTTTATATAAAGGTAATGTATTTATATTTGAATCTCAATTATTAAGTAGAGGTGCATTTATAAATGGCAGATAAAGGAATGACAATATCCGGGCTTGTCACGATGGTAATAGGGATTGTTACCCTGGTAATTCTCTTCGTGTTGGTTCCCTCCCTGGGAGCCTCGATGACTACCGCAATGCCTGTACCTGCGGGCAGCGTATGGAATACATCGGTAACAACTAACCTTCCGACCGGTGTCGGACTGTGGACAACCCTTGCAGGAATCATCCAGATCGCCGCCATGATTATCATCATAGCTGGCGCGATACAGACATTTAGAGGCCTCAGGCAGTAAAGAAGGGGGGAACAAATACTTTCCCTCTTTTTTATAACCCTTTTTTTTAACGCATCTGGAATACATAGAAAACTATATCTATACTATGTATGATATATACATCTAATATACACATGCCGAAAATAATAATTCAAGTTGGACTTGATATTGATCTTTTTGAGGAAATAGAAAGCCAACGGGGAACAAAACCAAGATCGACATTTATTAATGAGAATCTTAGAAAAAGGATATTGCCAATTTCTAAACAATTATGACCGAAGAACAGCCAACTCAACCACCCGAACAACCAGAAGAAGAGGAACAACATCCGCCTTATGAAACTCAGAGGATTCCCTTTTCAAGAGAAGATCTTATCAACGTTCATTCTCTCAGAAATACTGAATTCAAAGAGGATCTTATTAAACAGATTTATGCTGCACATATCTATGCTTCAGCAAAAAGAGAGTTAATCAAATTGGTTCTCAACTTTCATTCGCAAAATTGGATGCTTGCGAATTTCGAGAAGGGTGGTAGTACCTCATCAACAAATTCAAACGAACTATTGAAAGCTCAACTGATGATGCAGCGGGACTTTTTGTTCGGAACTCTTGCATATTGTCCGTCTGATCTTTGTTCCCCAGATATGGTGAATATCTTGAAAGCTATTGAAAGCCATTTCGTTCCCACGCTTTCAAGGGCGAAGGGAATAGACCGTGAGCGCAGACTGAATGCCAAATTCATCACAGGCATTGAGCAAACGATTGAACGAAGAGAGCCTATGATGCAGCAGCAACCCGCCCAGAAAGAACGCAGACCATTCTTATCATTTCTGAGGAGATAATGATGGATCTAAGCAAGCTCAGGCTTACAGAAAAGCAGATTTCTACAGTATTTAAGATAATTCTGATCTTCGGGCTAATTAACCTTATAATGTCTAAATCAATCATAAATCAGATATTATCTTCGATTATAATGCTTTGTAGCCTGGGATTCATTATATTAATTGAGTATATCAATGTTCAGAAACCAGACAAACCAAAAGAGGGAACGTAATGGTATCAATCGATCTTCCACTTGAGTACATCATAGGTATAGGCATCTTGATTTTAGCTTTAGCTGGTGCTGCGCTCTTCTTCGGGATGTATTGGCTTGAGATGCGCGATAAAAATAAGGAACTCGATGTATTTCTAACTGCCAGAAAAAAACATCTGCCAATTATATCACTGATTGATCTTGCTGGACGACTCTATCTCTTTGTCGGGGAGAAACATAAGCCACAAGATATAAAATATAAAAATGACACATTTGGATTGATCATCGATTCGGCACAGGCAAGCAAAAAACCAAGATCAAGTTTGCAGGACGGGACACCACTTATTTTTTATGGAATCAATTTTCACTTTCCTTTAGATCCAAACGGAGCAAGAGGAATCGTCCAGCTTATTCATAATATCCGAGAAGAATATCCACAACTTAACTTCATACTGGATGATATCGCCATTATGGAACTTCTTACAAAATCAGGAGATGATCTGTATAATGATGTCCAGGAAGTTCTATATAGATATCCACAAGAAAAAGAACCTGAGGATATAATTCAGACAGCTAAGAGGCATCTATTTAGTCGAAAGAAAGCCACCACACAAGAACCAACCGAAGTATATACAGCAGAGCAAATCGTCGGGATATTTGAGGAGATTAAAGGCAGGATGGCATCATGGAATGTCAAGAGTGGATATATCAACATGAAAGAAGCCATATCTTTGCTGCCGATAGCAACAACATCCAGAGATATGCTTGCTGTCGAAACGGTGACAAAGATCGCCACACAAAACGACATGAATAAAGATCTCAAATGGTGGCAGGAAATGGCAACCCCGTTCTTGTATGTCGTTGGTGCAATGGTAGTAGGATTCATGGTAATTATGGCATTGAGGAACTGAGGCAAAAAGATGAAACTACGTATACGTATATTTGAAATAAACATCTTTGGCATTGGTGCATTGCTTTTCGGTATGACAGGACTTATGACAACTGCTCTTTACATTACTCCAAAAGATCCTGTGAACTTATTGCTATTCGCTGCAATATCTGATATAGTTGCGATTAGTATGCTGATTTTGTGGTATCGATATCCGACAAAAATGAACGCAATTAGAACCGAGGAGTATGGAGAGCGCACAAATAAGCCCAGAACTTGAGACGAATATCAAGGCAAACATTGAGATGGAATTCATTATCCTCAGCACGTACTATGTGCCTACACTCAGAACAATAATTACAACGAATATCCCAGGCAGCCCCGATCCTATTTTTAATGATTTCAAAAATCATCTTGATGCCTTTTATTCGTTGAGTAATCATAAGAAAGAAATTAACCAGGAAAAGAAAAGGCATCTTGGAGAGTGGCTTGATTCAAATCAGAGATTCTCACCGAAAAGTGTAAGAGAAGCGATCAAGCAGTTTGAGGAGTACAGTGCAGAGTTAGTAAAGCTTGGACTTATAAAAATAGGTTAAAATGAGATACGATAGCAAATATAGCAAGCCAGCAAGACAATCCGCAGACTTTGCAAATACTGAGAACGCTCTTATTGATCTCAATATACCTGAGATGCAAGCAGCACAAGGGTATATTCCAACATTCCTCAATGAACACATGATGATTATGTCCCTTATTTGCAACCCCAACACTGCAGGAAATAATGCACTTGTCGTTGCAATACAAGCAATTAGACTTAATGTAAGTCTCATTACAGACAATGAAATTAGAACAGAATTATGGCAGTGGTACGAAAATGAGGTAACAAAAAGAATGACCGAAAGAACTGCAGCTAACAAAGAAACACTATCTAATGATGATAAAATTCAATTGCAATATGATGTTGCTATTGTTCTTCTTGGAAAAACAATGGATTACGCAGGTAGGCATTTGAGCAAACCGCTTGAAATAGGGACGGAGTAATGAGCGACTCTATCCAACTTTGCGTATTGCGGAGTCATCGGGGGTTCTGTTCGATTCTTGGGTCGGGAAAAGAGCGGGTATCATGTACTGGCCTGAAGGAAGACTGCCATTACAAAGGCGATATCTCTAATATTAAGCGGAAGATCAAGCATCATACAACATCGGTATCAAGCGTGGCTGCAACAAAAATAGCATCGGGAAGAAACCAGACTGCTACGGCCATATATGTTGGAAAACGAGGAAAAGGAAAATCCTTTGCTGCTGGAGGTGTTGCGGAGGCATATGCAAAAAAGGTATGTGTATTGCTTGGTGATAATCCGTGGGAAGCCAACCCAGAAAAGTATTTTCCTATAAAAGGTCTTCCTAATGTTGGTATTATTACAGAAGATGAAATGATACGCACATTGCGAAAGATGAAAGAACCAGAATCAGAATATTGTGCTTTTATTCTTGATGATGTAGGCGCATTTCTGGATGCCAGAGACTTCATGTCGAAGAAAAACAAGATCACAAACAAGATATTCCAGACTGTAAGAACCAAGCATGTATTCACGGAAATCACAATTCCAGATGATGCAGGACTGGATAAAGACCCCAGGGAAAACTCGGATTTCTTTTGTATAATGGAACAATCTATTTTTGATTATAATCTATCTATTGGAAGATTCTTTGAACAAAATAAGCAATATCGAAGCGGGAATATGTGGTATATCTATCTTAGGTATGCTGGTAACACGATTATACGGCATTCGTTTAATTCGCCTTCCCCAGAATTCATAGCAGAATACGAACCAAAGAGAACCGAGATGGCGGATAAGCTATTTGAGAGCAGTATGAATGCACTGGAGGGGATGCTATCGGAGGCGAAAGAGCCGAAGAAGACACCAGAGATTACTAATAGGGAGATTGCAAAAAGAGCAATCAAAGCGACAGAACACCCACGTCTCAAAAAGAGAAAAGTAACAGATAAGGATCTGTATACATCTCTTGGAATAGAGGAACGGGAATGGTATCGTATGAAAGAATTAGAGAAAACATCTGACGGACTTAGCTAAAAGGAGGTACATACATTATTCAAATATTCTTTCGTGCATTTCCGTAGAAGTTACACAACACCATAAATTCAATAACAAAAACCATATATTAGTTCGCACAATTGTATATAGAGGTGAATTTAATTTATGTCTTGGTTACAGAAAGCAGAAAAAGGCATGTCAAAAGCTGAGGAATGGAAAAAGAAAGGGGAACAGAAATATAAACAAGCCGAAAAGACATATAAGCGTGGAGAGAAGCTTGTAAGCAGAGGGCTTGATATTGTTCTCGGAAAGCCAAAGAAGGCAAAAAAGAAAACATCTGTCAGAACCCCATCAGGAACTACATCAAAGAGAATTGGCGATTGTACTTGCAAATGCCCGAAGAAAAAGAGGCGATAATATAAGATGGCAGCCTATGCTATGTTCTTCGCAATTCTCACTATACTGTTCGCAGGAGTGGTAATTGTGAATATGAATGTAGTGATCAATGAAATGAATACTGTGATGAATGTATTCATAAGTACAGGCGAGGTCACCGATCAATTCATTACATACTGGAACTTTGGGTTAGGATTGTGGCTTGTTTTACCAATCCTTATCATTTTCGCTATTGCCATATGGGCTTATGTTCGGGCAATTGAACGCAGGCAAGAAGGAGGGTTCTAATGTCTTCCCCACAGTCGTTATCAAACGGAATAGCAGCCGCGATTATAGGTTGCCTGATTACAATTATCTTTTTCTTCGCATTTGCATTGCCACTTGAAAAGATGTTTTATACATTTGAGTCCATTGGCATCTTTGATGTGCCTGCGGAATGGGACTCGTACGATAGAACATTGTTTTGGAAGAATCTAGCATATATAGTAATTATTCTGCCTGCACTGCTTGGAATAGTCACGATGTTCATGAGTGCGATTAGAACCCAAGAATACGATGTTCTCGACGAAGATGAAGTGGAAGCACCACCACCGCAGTATTATATTCCACAGGAGCCAGCGCAATGAGCATATGGGAACCCGATCCAAAAACAGGCGAATCCAGAGAAGTTGGATTATCCCCAGGACAAACAGGTGGGCAGGTCGGCGGAACATGGATCGAAAGACCCCTAGGAAGCGACATAACGAAACCATATCGACCAGACGAAGAACAAAGCCGTATATATGTTGATCCTCGAACCGGACAGCGTTATACTGTTCTGCCTACAGGAGAACGTCTGTATACTGAACGTGCAGGCATCAACCCGGCAACAGGGCAGAGATTCACAGAACTTCCGTCAGGTGAACGGCGGTATTATTCCCCGTCTCAGGATATCCAACAGCGTTCTGCAGAGCAGGCTAGAATATCCGCAATAGCATCTAAGGAAGTCAGAGGTCGTCAAACAGAAACACCATTCAAGCAACCGCTTCAAAGAATCGAACGACCCATAGTATATCCAGACCAGGAATTATATACAAGACTACAAAGAATCAATCCGTTCTTTGAAGGTTACCAGCGTATTCAGGAAGCGCAAAGACCCACTTATGATGTCCAATACGGTAAACAAGTTATAAGGCATCCATTAACATCACTGAGCAAATTACCAGGAGGAGAGAAGCCAGAGGCAGGACATTTGTATAAGCAGGATATTCTGGGAACAACTAAAGACTTTGGTATGTCGCCGTATACAGGCAAAAAGACGAAAGGGGAGTTGTCACCAACTGAGGCGAAGTTAGATCAAGTTACTGCAATGTTGATATATGGTTCATTTCTCGCTCCTGGATATGTATCAAGCGCATCAAGACTTGTCAGAGATGCAGAACTTGGCAGATTCTTTCCTGCAATAAGTACAGGAAAACCAAAAGGGATATTATTTGAGATCAAGGACGTTTATACTATTCCGGGAGAGAAACCCCAGATCCCAGGATTGGTTCCAAAGGAAAGAATACCAATACCAGAAAGAATTGTCACGTTTGCAAGAGAAACAAAAGGTGGATTGACGGATATCTATATCCGACCACCTGCAAAGACGGCAGAAGAATGGATGGCTCAGATAGAAGGGCATGCAAAATATGTTAAGACACAATATGGTTCATATCTTACGATACAACCAACCGGGCTCAGAACAGAGCAAATATCGAGACGAATGCTTCTAACTCAGCCAGAAACAATATCAAAGAAACAAATGCTGGATTTTTTGGAAAGGCCTATAAAAGATGCAGATACATTGAAGAAATACTTAACTCCTGTATTTGAACGAATGGGAACTAATGTTGCTTCGCTTGGATCAAAGGACTTTAGTATCGTCTTTCGTCCCAAGTCCGAGTTCCCTGTGGGAATGGCTGCAAGTTTTAATACAAAAACCAAAACCATAGAGTTGTTAGAGGGGATAACTGGAAAGAAGGCATTGTATTATTTATCGCATGAAGTTGGTCATGGAGTAACACGATTGGGAACTACAGGACAATTTCTTTCCGAAGCATCTGCGAAAGCATTTGAACAACGATTCATTAAAATATTCAACGTGATCTACAAAACATCACTTCCTTCCAATAAAGCCTCTTTTGGAATCATATTGGAAGGTGGTGATATTCCATTGACTTATCGTATGGGAACATATGCAGGCAATCTAAAGGCTTTGGGTAAAATATTACGCCCAGAATTTAAAATGCCTTTTGAATCGCTTGTTCTAAAAACAAAGAATATTTTTGGAGCTTACGCCGAAAAAATACCGATTCGTATAGAGAAAAGGCTCAAGATCTCTCCTGCTGAATTGCAGTTATCTCAGATTGAACGCAAGTTAGGCTTACCGAGGCGGACTTGGGATATCGATATCGAGAAAAGCACATCGAGATCGAGAACAGGGGAAACCATATATGATATCTGGGGAGGATATGTCAAGGGTGCACCAGAACGAAGAGCAATCCCAGGAACGAAAGAATACTTACAACTTACAGAACGAAGGCAACCAGAATTAATACTCAGAACGAAGCGACAAGTTCCAGAGGATTTCATAAGTGCATTCGATACCAGGCAACAGGAACTTGCACATGCAACACGAAAGGCATTATCTCCTGAACAATTCGTGAGGACGATTACAAAGACGGCGACGGCAATCAGAACAGGCGCAGCAATAGGAGCAATCCCAGGAACAAAACGGAAAGTAGCAGTAGCAGAGAGAACAAAAACCACACTCGCACCGATCTACATGAAAGGGGAGCAGAGATCATATCAGGATATCTTGGGGGAAGATACAGAATTAAGACTATTCAAACAGCCGGCAAACGGATCAAACATAAACAAAGTTCGTGCTATTTTTGGTACTAAGATTCATCCATCATCGAGACCGGGGAGAACTCCTGCAAGATATTATCAGCCTGAGGAAGCACCGATCCCCACAGAGAGACTGCAACCAATCAGAACACCGAGACCAGCCCCGACTCCCATAAAAGCCCCAAAACCAGCAAGAACCCCGAAACTAGAGATAAAGACCCCAACTACAACAACAACCAGAATAAAGATACCTATCCCACCAAGAATCCCAAGGAGAGAACAACCACCAAACCCGCCTTTACTCCCTAAAATCTTCCTGAATAAAGTGGGCAGATTTGCCAAAAAGATTAAAAAGCGTGGCAGGTATGTCTGGGATATCAGGAATCCAGTACCGACACTGGAAAGCATTCTGGGGGAATGATGCAAGTGTTAGGCAAAGTTCTCTTAACTGTCTTGATAGCTATACTATTTATTCCATTAGCCAATGCTGAAATAGATGTAACAGGAACGAATTATACATTTGTTCCAGGAGGATCATTTTTTTTAGATTCTTTCATTCTCTCAAATGCTTTTGACAAAGACTTTCAAACCGTAACTGGTGGCGACTCAGGGGAGAATCATGCTGCCACCGGGGATACTGCAGATGACACTGATTATATTCAAGTTACTTTACCATCAACTGTTAATTTATCTCATCTCTATTTCAAAGCTTCTGCTTATGTCAGTGTTCCGTCAAATCCAGATGAAGTGACCATAAAAATAAAAGTAAGTTCAAATAATACAACATGGACAACGTTACAAACATTTACATCCAGTGCACCATATAATAATCCTGATATTTGGAATACAAACTATACAAATGTTCAGAATGTAAAGTATATCAGAACTACAGTTTATAGAAGTAGTGCTTCTAATGATGTATATTTCAGATGGTATGAAATCCAAGCATTAACATCCGAGGAAACAGTGTCTCTCTTTTCTCCCACAAATAATTCAATTATCTATAAAACCTATCCTCCCTTAACTGTATCCATAAATTTCACATGGTCAAAATCCACTTTATACAGTTCAAATTTCATCATTGCAAGAGATAGCAGTTTTAATCTAATTTCTGTTGATACAACTACTTCAAATAATTTCTCGGTTCAACAATTAGCTGCAGGAACTTACTATTGGAAAGTCCGATATTACAATGCTGCATCGGGAACCTATTATAATTGGTCAGAAACATTCAAATTGATGATTCAGGATCAGACAACAACCGACAACACAGCAGGCATTCATGGCGTAATATATGAGAAAACCAGTGCGGGTGTAGATATCCCGATATCAGGTGCATTGGTAACAATCACAGATTCAAACCTGAATTGGACTTCCAGCATGATCACTGGCAGTAATGGCTATTACTCTTTCTCAAATCTTTCAGTAGGCTCGATATATGCTGTCCGTGCCACCAAAGTAGATCAATATCAGGATAGTAATATCGAATATGTGACCACACAAGCAGGAACATGGATAACTAAAAATATCTATATGCAGCGGTGCGTTTCTGGTTTCAATTGTTTCTATAATCAGCATTATGTGAAATTCAATGTCAGAAAGCTTGCATGTATCTGGGATTGTGATTATGTTGGTGTAACAGTCACAGTTTACAAAGGCTCTGATGTTGTACCCCTCTATACAGATACCACGAAATCGGATGGTAGCGTTACCTTTCTGCTCATAAAAGACCAGAGCTACAGGATTACTTTTGTTAATACCACTCTGGGAATTAATTATGAGAAAACCCTGATACCTCATGACGATGAGTACATTATCATGGTTCCCACCACACAGATAACATGGCAAGATTATCCAGTGCAGCAGAAAGATGCTATCAACATCACGGTATCTCAAACGGTTCTTAACTCGACACATGCACAGATCACAGTAACTTATCTTGATACCAGCAACGGAACAAGCAACCTAACGATATATTTGAATCAGTCTGGCGGCCTTAATCAGACCATGATAGATTCCTGGAATGGAGGAGCGACAAACAACACATCTCATACATTCACAGTATCGGGATATAATGGTCAGAGCTATCTGATCAGAGTAGTGGCAACACATAGCACTTATGGAACTATTGATAATTCTTACTCGGTAGTATTCAGGAAAACAACGGCTATAACAGGCATCCCTGATTTGTTCTGGTTCATATTTGCAGTGGGATCTCTTGTTTTCCTTGGTGCGATCTTTACAGGAACAACAGCAGAGAAGGGATTACTTATTGTGTGTGGGATAGCATGGGTATATTTCGCTATGGGCTTTTTCAATTATGTAAATAGCGCGCAGGTAGCCATCTCGATCACGGTCGCTTCGATTTTTGCGGTAATGGTTAATATAGGAAAGTGGAAGAAAACAGAGGGGTACGCATGAAAATATATCAAATTGCGCTTGGAGTCTTGATATTCTCTGCGGTAATGACCTTATTCAATAGCCTTGGAGTTTTTTCTTACCAAATGTATCAGCCAGGATACAATAATGTCAATAGCGCAGATGCAGCCGAAGTATTCCAGCTTGATACGGAGGATATGGATACTCAAGAGGGGTGGTTAGACCGAATTTCCGGGATTGGAACAGGTATTCTCTTTGCTCTCGGATTGGTCTGGAAAACTCTAGGACTGGCGACTAATTTAGGTGGCCTATTCCAACAATATGTGCCCGGCGATGTGGGACTGCAATTCGGCCTACTGCTTACAATCCTTACTGATGTCGTTCTGGCATGGGGAGGAATACAAATACTTATGAAGATTACAACTAAGCAAATGGACTGATCAAAAAATGGTAAATGAAATTCCCCTGAATATGTTCCTTGTACTGAATGTCGTCACTATCGGATTAATTATATTCAGCTTTATTTATGAGGTATCTCTTTTTAGAATAATCGCTTCGTTCATTTCTATGATCCTTGCATATGTGAATTCATTCTTGATTATCAATGGCAATGTGGTAATGGTACAGACTGATGGAGCGGTATATTCCTTCATCCCAATTACAAACACCACATTCAATTATTTTTGGTTGTTCATTGCGATCCTTATGGGCATCTTGACATTACTCTTTATTATAGATGAGATTAATTATATAATGCAGACTGAGCTGAATGAAAGTATAGCAGCAAAAGAGGCAGATCTATAAATATGAGTTTCGCAAAGTTATTTCCGATATTGATTCTTGCGGGAATATTGGTCATCGGAAGCCAATATATGATCTTGATATCAGCAACTACCGACACCAACAGCAATGTTTCTGAGGCATACCAAGAGCAATATAATACCACAAGAGACATAAATATAACCACGATTTCACTAACTAAGTTCTTGGCGCCCATAATTGGGGTTGTGGCTCTGGTGATTGCAATCAAAATGATCGGAAGAAAGAAATGATTGGAAAGAAGAAAGGTGAGAGCGTACTCAGGATATTCCTATCAGGGAAAGGATACAGGCTCAAACACGGATATGAGCTTGTGAAATTGAGGAAAAAGAGAGGAAGGAAGAAAAAATGATATGGATGAACTCAAATCTGAATCATATCTTTGGGTGTATTTTTATATCTCTGTTTGTGATATCTCTTTTATTCATTCCAGCAAATGCAATTACGGTAGATTTCCAACAAAAATACAACAATTGGAACAATTCAGAGATTATAAAAGAGTCCCAGTTAGATATCAGCAATCCTGCAAGATATCCATATGCGTTCTCAGAAAATGCAACTCACTATATTTATGAGCGAAATGATGATCGGTTAGTACTCCAAAAAAATATAGTTGATGTTGTTAGAAACTACCCCACAAAAATCTCTTTTGAGATTCAAACAACAAAAGCAACAATCGTTGCTAAGAGTATAGCAAATGGATCGGGGCAGAGATATATTGTCATTCCAGAAAGCTTGAAGAAAGCTAGATTTTTATTTGATGATGTGAAACCAGACGTGATTATTGATAATGGTATAACTCAATGGTATGCAGATCCTTCGACTTACTGGTATTCACGCAATGGGAATCTGAGATTCAATTTCCTAACTGCCCCATATGCATCTTTGAATGCATCCGATAGAATTACATTTGTGTTCAATAGTTTTCTGATCGACAATGCTACCACAACCGGGTTCACCTCTGGTAATGTCAGTCTGAATGGTTCGAGATGGTCAGGCTATGCTGGAGGCAGTCTTGGGCTCCATCTGAAAAATGATTCCCAAACAAACATGTCGGGGCTTGTTGGTTATTGGGCATTCGATGAGACTACAGGGACATTGATAAGAAATGTCAACACAGAAAGCGGGGTAATCAACAGCACAAACCGGGGAACTTGGAATGGTAATGCAACTCTGAATTACACTGTTGGAAAAATAGGCAACGCAAGTTCTTTTGACGGTGTTAATGATTATGTCGATACGGGGAATGATCAAAGCCTGAATATCACGAATGCAATTACAATCGAAGCATGGATAAAACCGAATAATCTATCAGGAAGTCAAGCAATTATTTCAAAATCAAAATTCGGTAATAATCTTGGAAGTTATGAGTTAGCATTAAATGGTAATCGTGTAAGACTCCTTTTATCGCAGACTGGAGCTTATGCCTCTGACTTTGATTATATTTCTACACAAAGTATTTCCAATGGTGTTTGGACGCATGTAGTGGGTGTTTATACAGGAACTAATGTAATTTTGTATGCTAACGGCGTTGCGCTAACTCATGGAAAACTTACATTTCCAACATCAATTTATTCTTCGACAGCAAACAATTATATCGGTGCAAGGCCTGAAGCAACACCAGAAAGATTTTTCAATGGCGCGATCGATGAAGTCCGTATCTGGAATCGTGCATTGCCTGCTCCTGAGATAGCAGTCAGATACAACACAAGTTTGAGACCTCAAGCAATGATTGAAATATGGAATCAAACAGCAGCGTCAGGCAAGGTGATATATCAGGTACGTGTGAATCATAGTTTACAAAATTCTTTGAACAATGTAAGTATCTATGGTCGTCAAAACGGAACTGTTGCATGGAGTTTGATTCGGACAAATGCTACCAGCGCAACATGGTATTCAATCACGGATAAATTCAATGTAATGGATTTTGGGATTATGATGCAGGGGAATGGAAGTAATACTACTTTCGTTAGTAGCCTGGAATGGGACGAAATATTAGCATCTGCTCCAATGATAATTTCGTGGGGAAACAATTATACCAACAACGATTCGATCTCAATCACAGTACCGAAATACACAACAATTGAATTTAATACTACTTCAGATCTTGTTTCAGAGAATTGGCATTGGACGGGAGTAGATAGTATGAGTGGAAATGGAACAATCAATAGTATCGGAACTAAATATTTTGATACTATGGGATACCATATTGTCACGACATACGGCAATAATTCTGTTAGTAATTCAAACACTATAACCTGGATAGTTAATGTACTTGGAGAATGCTGTTTTAATCTAAGCGGTTATATATTTAATACCTTAGAATTGCCACTAGAGAACGCAAGAATTGATTTTAACGGCGATTATGTATTCTCGACCGTCGATGGATATTATTTATTCTCTGGAATTAATGAAGGAACGACGGATACAATATTAGCAAGAGCAATCGGATATAGGAATGAGACGAACATCACTGCAATTAGTGTAGATACTACCATGAATTTCACACTAAAAGAAAAAACAGCAGGGACAGTGAGTGCTCCAGGATTCCAGGGGATACTGGCAATTGTCGGATTCATTTTGTTTTGGCTCTATCGCAAACATAAGCATGTGTGAAAGACCCCGCACGAAGTGCGGGGATTGTTATTGCGTATATGCGCTCGTCTTTCATGCATCCTCAACCCCATTGCTCAGCCATAGCATCCGCAATGCCTTGAAAAGTTCGGCTTCGGTCTTTTCCTCTCGTATCTGAAGGCGGCATTTTATGTATTCTTTGTTCTCTCCCCGAAACGATATTCGAAGCTTCCAGTTTAGGAAGTCCTTTTAGCCACAAACAGGTAGCCTTTGTTTCACCATGACCATGTTCCCATGGCTGAATAATTTGAGTATATTCCGGTAACATTGCATGTTTGTGAGGTATCGGATTCTCCAAACATATTTTCTCTATTGGCAATTCCCATAATCTATAAAAGAAAGCAGATGCTTCTTCCATCTTCTTCCATCTATCAAGTTGGGTATAGAGCCATCTAACTCCTGAATTACATAGATAAGTACATGGTGGATGACCAACTAAAAGCCGTGGTTTCCAATCATCATCTTCTAATAGAGATAATATGCTAAAAATGTCTCCTGTGAAATGATGTCCTGGTTTTTCGGAAGGTAACAAATCAACTGAAATAACATCATGACCCCGAAGTCGAAAAGCTTCTCTAACTATTCCTGAAAACTCACATGCTATTAGTATTTTCATGCATCCTCCTTATCTTGTTGTTCCATGCCTCGGATTTCAATCCGAGGACATTGACTTCGTAATGCTATCCGACCCCTGTTTTTTCGTGTCCCACATTCCAACGATTTCACCTTTAACTCCATATTTACTGCTTTTACTTCTTACTTCATAATCTGTGTTCGTAACTGGATTATATATAATCTTCTTCTTACACTCTTTGAGTTTGATCCAGATAATCTCTTTGTCTTTATGCTTCCGACCAACATAAAGATAACCCGATTTGTTTACCTTTCCGGTCTTGGTTTCCTCGACTTCCTGAACGTCAAAAAAAAGAGATGGCATTTATTTTACCTCGGTAACCACCACAGTCCGTTCATTCGATCAATCCATACTTATCATCGCTTTCTTTTTTGCTTATCCGCAAAGTCGTTTTCCTGTGTTTGATTGCAAGGGCAACATGCATAATATCATAGTCGCCCCAGGAATCGTATAATTCTGATAGTCGAAGAACATCAGCGAAATCCCTGCCAGTATCTTTCGTGGATTCATCAAGTACTTTCAATTTCCTGAGATAGTCTTTCATCTCATCTCTCTTGAGTGAATGATTCAGGATTCTGCAATTGTCGTATAGCCAATCATCCTTTGATGGATACCTCTTTGATCCAATAAGCTGAAAACTGCATAGTTCTCCATGATGCCAAGAGCCATTTAGGAAAAAAAGATATCCGAGCAAGTCTTCGATGTGTATCTGCATGAATATCGCATGATCAAAATCAGGATTGTCAATGTCGATACAGATAACATCGCCAGGACTGCGCCCCACTCGCTGCCACATTACATGATAAATGAAGCCATGGTAGTTACATTTCTCGCATCCGTTGCCTTTACAATCCGGGCATTCCATTTTAGTTATCGGTGGATTCTGATTGGCTTCATGTGCCATTCTGAATGCTTGCTCTTTTGTATTTAGTTTCTCGGACAGATTGAATTCTAATCCCAGACCATCCAGGGCTTTTGGCAGCAACTTCATTAACAAATTGTAGCCAGGCATTACCTCCTTCTTCCCTGACCACCTCATCTTTTTCTTTACCTGTGCTGCCATAATCTGTTTGCATATCTGGGTTGCTATGTCGCTAATGCTGACAGGCGTGTCTATTGTTACAGGATAGTGGTATTTCGTGTTCCCGAACTCGGAGAAGGTTAAGGTGATTGTTGCCTTCATGACAAATCCTCTCTCCTGAATCTATGATACACAGTTGATAACGACCCGTGGCATTTTGATCTCCCCGTTATCCTCACAAACTCTCTACTCAATGCCCTCAGAGACATTCTTGGATTCTGCCTTAATATTTCAACCGAAATTGCCTCGTCGTTGTGCCTGCATTCAGTATACTGAATGTAACTTAGAAAGCCGTTCATGGTATTGCGTTTCATGCCATGATCACTGCCATCTGAAAGCCCACCTATCATCTTCTTCCTGATCATTCTTTTCACCCCATATACCCAGACCGAGATCTTCCATCTCTTCTACGGTGTAATGTTCCCCCTGGGAGTATACGGTGAAGTCGGCATGCGCAAGAAGCCTATCAACTACATCATTCTCTACCTCATCTTTTTGGTAGATATAGATACCACCTTCCTGTGGGACTATTGTAATAGTATTGTCGTCTATATCTATCTCGATAATCACTTTCTCGGAATCTCCGCCTTTTCTTCCTTTTGTCATTATTTCTCCTCCTTTCGGTTCATCAGTTCGTGGTATTTTTGACATCTATTGTAATACCAGTATCTATCAATCGTGAGTATTACAATTATACCCACAAAACCACAAAAGGCAAGGACTGTACTAACTGAAAAGCTATCAGTTGAAAGGATCCCCATAATTGATAGTATCATAAATAGAAGCAGTAACCAGCAATTACGATTTGTGTTTGGATTGTTCATTTCTGTTCCTCCTTCGGCATATAATCCGATGCAAGTCTCTCAGATGGCTTCCTGCAATCCATGCAATAGTACGGCAATCCCCGGAACATGCGCCAGACCTTCCAATCCCGTTCTGTGAGATCCTTATATATATTGACTCCCAGACAGTGTGGGCAGAATCCAGTTAGTGGTTCGCCGTCTTGATTCACAGGAATAGCTATCAGGTGGCTACTCTTTTCCTTTTCTTTTGCTATTTCGATCATTGGACCACTATCCTTATTATAATCTCTTGTCCAACAATAGTTCGGTAATATTGCCACTTCTCTGGAGTATATCTACGTATTGTTGTCCATAATTCAGGAATACCATTTCGATTATTAGTTGTAAGCAAGAACAAAATGATAACCTTGCCTTTTGGAAGTTCATAATGCTGGTCTCCTTCGCCTTCGGCGATTAAAGTGTCATAATCAATAAATTCGGATGTTAACTCCCCCGAATATGCTACCAGTGTTTGGATTAACGTAGTATGCATTTCATCCATCGTAAAGTAGCCCATTGGCATTTTTTCATATAGATGGCTGAATTTAATTGTATGCATCTTTTCCTTTTCGTTTGTTTCTTCGGTCATACTTTTATCCACTCAGGTTGAACATGTCTAATATCTCCCGCCCTTGTATGGGTCTGCTTGCACGAAAGCTTCATCAAAGGATTCAAAAACAACGGATTCTTGTACCTCTGCTTTCAGTTCCCCGGACGATTGTAGATTCATCCACTCTTTATATCTATCTGCATCACCCTGGTTTGTGAATTCTGCAATTGCCCTGCTATGTCCTGCAATTGTGATTAGAACTTCATACGCAGTTATCATCTTTTCTCAAAATCTGGGCAATTCCTGCCTCTGCACTTGTTATAGTTCTTTTCCATGATGCACTCCGAGAACCAGAGCTGTTCTCTGTTCTCGGAGAACTGAACGAGTTTCCCGAAGGCATTGTCACAATATGGACTGAAAGGCATCAGAATACCTCAATCGACACAGAGGCTTGTACAGGCGTTTCTTTTCTATATTGCCGGATAATTCTCTGAACTCTTTCATCTCCAATCGAATCAAGAGCCTTAGCATTATAGCTTACTCTGAAGCTGCCCTTCCGATAGTTTACCTTGCCGTATTCAGTTTGCAAAGTATGCTGCACGGAAGTCATCAGCTCTTTTATTTGATTCTCAAGTACATTGCTTTCATGGTCGAATGGTCTTGAAAGATCGTCAAGTGCTTCTTGCAGGTTCTCGATCTGTATCATTATGTCTCCACAGATCGTTTCTTTCTTTAGCTTTATATTCCTCATCTTCGTCAGCATTTGCTTTATGTCGGCTTCTGCTGTGCAGGAATGAATGGATTCGCTTTTCATTTCTTGGTTCATTTTGCTCTCTCCTTCTCAACTCGATTAAGTATCTTATCAAGAGCATCCCTTAGCAATTCGCTCAGGTTGTATTCTCTTGGCAATGCTTTTATCTTTTCATACTGGTTCTCTGTTACTGAGAACGTTACTCTTTTAGGCAACTCCATATACTCACAATACAACCTACTACAATATATACTTTATTACTTGATGTAATGCCGTAAAGTATATATACCATGCGAGCATAGATTAGTTTGCAGGGATGCGACAATATCCTTGCAAACAGGAAAGGTGATATGATATGGCAAAGGCCAACAAAATGAGAAGACCAAAAAAAGATGGCAGGGAGTTAGATGCTCCATGCAAAACCCTGAAAGAACTCAAGGAACATGCAAAGAAGAAAGAGTTCGATATTGGGGTGTGACATAACTACATGATGGGACGGGAAACCACTTTTTCGTATACCATAATCCCCCACTGCTTAAATGCAGCCCGTCCCACAACTTATCATGATGAGGCAGTCTTAACATACCTAAAATCAGAGAGGCAGTAATATGAAACAAGAACTAATCGAAATATTAGCAGATCTGGGATTTGCCCAAGCAAAAGGGCAGCCTTTGCTGTTCCAGAAAGGGATTGATCTTGAAACCAATCTATATGTTGATTTCAGGAAGAATAAGGACAAGGGACGTAGATTTGTGAAGCAGGGTGACAGCCTGGATGTCGATCCTGATATGTTCCCCGATCTTGTGCTTTTCAAAGAGCGCAGAGATGCGCTATTACAGTCATCAGCTTCAGACACAAAAGATGACCAGGGACAGGGAGACCCTAACGACGGCAAACCACGATCTCCCGCTGTGGGGCAGGAAACTTTTTTGAATCATACCACCACTCCGACCCAGGAGCCTAACAGCTCCCCTGCCCCGATTTTCGATTATATCAAGGATATTGTAGGGGATGATATCCTTGAATTGTTCGGAGACACAGGAACAGGAAAAAGCAAGTTCATTCATGCCCTTGCTCTGGAAGCAATCGCATCCGGGAAGAAAGTATATTTCCTTGATACTGAGAGAAATCTAAGCAAGGCCGACGTTGCATTGTTGGGAAACTGTTACCGATATACGCCAGTTTTCAATGAAATCAAGCAACTGACGATATACCAAGACAGTCACAAATGTAAGAATCCGGATTGTCCAAATGACCTTGGACAAAATAGAATCGGTAGAATACCGAAAGTCGATCTGCTGATCATAGATAGCGTGGGGCTTCCGATTCTTACTCGGTTCGCCACACTGTCAATGAAGGAAAAAGGGAACGCCCTTCTTGATCTTATAGCTGTCGTAGGAAATCTCAAGGAATGGGCATATAAAAACAACGCTATGGCAATAATAACGAATCAGCCGGAAAGTGAATTCGGGAAGGATAAGGATGAAATCAGAAAGCCTTTCGGCGACAAAGCTTGTTTTGCTGCAAAAGAGATCTGGCTGACTAGGAAGCTCAAGGCTACTAATATGACAAAATGCTCAGTGGAATCATTCAGGAGCAGATCAATGAAATCCGGCCTGAATATTCTGCAGATCGAGATCACAGACCAGGGAACTAAGATCGTGAGATGATAGTAATATGACAACAAAACTAGAGCGTCTCTCTTTACAACGGCCATATCCTGCACACTATTATTGCCATTACAGACAAGGCAATTTATGCAGGAACCCATCGCATGATATTGTGTGTGTGGGTGATATATGTAATATCATATATATGTTCAAGCGAGAGGTTAAGGAAGTGATCCGATGAGAACAAGGGAAGAAATCGAAGAGGAATATCAGAATTCTAATAGAACATTAGAGAATGAGTTAATATTTGAAGTGTTCTTAGATATTCGAGATTTATTACATCGTCTCTGCAAAGAGCAAGCGCCAGAATATAAGATCAGGCGAATATCTGAACCGGGATTATTCCCAAGCGATGAACTGAGGTAACAATGATCAAATTACTCTCATCAATCGATGAGCTGCATGGTGTCTTATTTTATCGGAATCCCCACTCCCACTCCACCATGCAGGGCTGCGGTTTCTGTCACGTTTCCGCAGCCACCTCCTATTCATCTGCGTGAGGTTATAATATGATGCAGATCATTGCTATCCTGAGAGGGATTATTACTGGCAAATGTAGATATGCTTCGGATTGTAAATACTTCAAGAATGATCTGAACTGTAATCGCCAGGAAACAAACGATGTGGTATCATGCGGATATCGTAGATTTCTCTGGCAGCATTGTCATGATGTAAAATAGAAAAGACTCCGCACGAAGTGCGGAGATTGTTATTTCGGGGAGCAGATTCAACGTGGTTAGACTTTATCAACGATCTTGTTTTTATTATGCCTTCGTATATTGGATTTATTTCAATCCCATCACAATCAATATCTAACTCTCGGCAAGCTCTTAATGTCGTGCCAGAGCCTGCAAAAATATCCAATACTTTTAACGGTTTAGGGTGGCAGGCAGCTAATATAGCCTTAAAAATATCCAGTTGTTTAGGGCATGGATGTTCACCGACATTAGTTTGTTGTTTTATAACGGTTTTAAAAACATTATATTTTAGATTGATATTCCCATAAACCAAAATCGGTTCATAATGATTGAACCCGCCCAAACTGGAGCCCGAACATTGATTAGAAGCATACAATATGGCAATCCCTTTAGGATACTCTATTTTTGTTAGCCACATTTCAAGATTAACACAACCAGGTGTAAATATGACTGCTTTAGATATTCGCCGCGCTTCTTTAAACCATGCTTCGCACCATGTCTTATAATCAGATTTATTATCATCAGTTAAAATACCGTAATCAAGCCCGATATTATAAGGCGGGTCTGTCAAAATTACATCGTATGTATTATCTGATACCGAAGGCATTATATTAAGTGCATCACCAATTTCAAGTTTAATCATTTCTAAACCTCATGCGTGTATTTTAGCGATGCCTCGGACTTGTAGTCCGAGGTCGTGTCACTTCGGGGAGATGCTTACTCCGGGTTGGGGCTGTTCTGCGCATCCTCTGAAGATTACGACCATACTATCATGCATTCCATATTTGTCAGACACTTGTTCACCAAAGGTATTGATCCCTTCAAATTTAACCCTGCCTTTCAAAAAGCGTATTTCGGTTTTATTATAAATATAAGTATGAAATATCTTAGTTGATGTTGAAACTGGTAAGAGCATCACACACAATTTATTATTATGTACTGCTTCAAAATGTGCTTTTTTAATAAAAGCTTCCTTTAAAATACGTGAATAGGGGGGATTGATAAAATTTCGTTCTCCCCACACAACGTTTAAACCATCAAATTGAGAATTTAAAGGACAAGGGTCAAAGTCAAAATTAAATTCCTTATTCAATTCTTGATATAGGCTATCTGGTGTTTTCCAGTTATTATGATTGTCTAAGTTTCTATCCTTCATTATTTCTTACCTCTTATGCGTCCTCATATTAGCGTGATGCCTCGGACTTGTAGTCCGAGGTCGTGGTCACTTCGGGCATGCGCTCGCTACGACCCCTCTTGTGCGTGGCTTAGCATAATATGGGGATTTACATTTTCTGTTTGGGCATGTCTTAGGTAGTTGTTCAGATTTTGGATACCAGATATACCCGCACCGCAAGCATGTTAGTTTTTCAATACCCATAACTTCGCTCTTGCTCCAGCATCAAAGCATCATATAGAAGTCCTCCGCAATGATCAGGGCATGGATCTTCGTGTAAGTCCATTCCCTCAACAACTATACCACATTTATCACATTTGTATTTCATGATTTACTCCTTTTTGGTACGTCTTTCCACATCCCGCAATATATTCCACCCTTCATTATTATTTCTCTTTTTTTCCCATCTATGAGAATTAAGTCAACATTTTGAGCTATTGCTGCAGCTTTCGCCTCTCTCAGATTTGTAGTTTCCATTTTTCCTACTTTATAGTAATACATATTTATTACCTCTATTTACTATATACACTCTGGGGTATATATGGCTTTGGGTACATTGGGTATAGTTATAAGATAGAATAAATATACATAGTAGAGACGGATTAATTATGCCATGTAGCGAATCCACACAAGGTAAGAAATCGGAAAGAAAGTTTATAAAAAAACTCACAAAAAAAGGCATGTTCGTTAAAGTTAAAGTGTTCAGGAAAGAAACACCAACCAGTGAACGAAATGCAGAAGTTTGTTGGAGTAAAAATAAACGTCCTGGATATAAGAGATATTAAAAACATCTCTATCGGCTCACCGAGGCGTGTAGTCTTAGCGTAATGCCCCGTACTTGAGTACGGGGATTGTTACTGCGTGCGGTACTCAGTTCTCATGCGTGTATTTAGATTTTATAAACTTTCCAAGCGGTATAAACGAAAAAGTCATAGCAAGTGTATATAATGGGTTAATTATCAACCGTATAAGATATGGTTTATTGGTTGATAATTTTAACGAAGTTCCAATAGAGTTATTGAAATTACAAAGGAAAGCTTTTTGAAAATTGTATGCTGTCATTTCTCCAACAATGTTGCTCTTAGTTCCAACGCCCCCAGTTAATGTAACTTCATGACCATACTCATGTGCTAAATTTGATAATGCCTTAAAACATTCAAGTCCCCTTCTGATTACAATATCCTGTTTTGTGTAAAAAGCATCACTATCTTTCTTAAATTCCCGTTTTTCTCCGAATCGTATAGGAAATTGATTAATCTTTATTCTCGAAATTCCCATATTTTCCAGTATCGGCAACATTGATTGTTTAAGTAAAAATAAATCATGCTTTGTTCTGATAACATCTTGTAGTTTTAGATTTTCTTTTCGTCTATGCCGTGTGTTCATTTACGCATCCTCTTCTGAGCCATCAGGCGAAGTACCCGTCCCGTGATGCCTCGTACCTCTGGTACGGGGTATCGGTCACTGCGGGGAGCAACTTCAAACACGGTTGGACTGCTCCGAGCCTTGAACCAGTACGACATAAGCCGTTACCAGCTTTCCAGCGTGCTTTTTACCTATTGAAATTTGACCGTTAGACCCAACACGGGTCTTAATGGTTTCAATCAGTTCGGTCTCGTTAATTATGATTCGAGGCATTTATACCCTCAAATTTGGATACGTCTCGCTAATCATCTTTCTGAGGGCGGAAGCCTCGTTTTTTGATATTTGCACAAAACGAAGAGACCCCTTGTCTTGTGCATCCTTGTAACGCATATAACGAACTTCATTATTTAGAATGTTCACACTCTTAATATTAGCATTCTCAATAATATCTTTGAAAACATCTTCTATTGTTTGCATTATCATTTTACTCATCCCTTTCGCATCCATCTTTTTCTTTTTGCAATTCCATATCTCTATCAAATCTGATTTTATCTTTTTTTTCCTTCTCTGCAAGATACTCCAATCTTTTTCTTTCTTTTGCCATCATATTATTTTTCCTCCATTGTTTTGTAGTTTATCTTACTACAATATACTAATACGCACTAATAGAATATAAGGGATGTGGTGCAATATAATATCTAATAAGAAAAAGCTATAGGAAACTAAAGGCTCGTATTGTAGCGTAATGCTTCGCTTTTCAAAGCGGAGTCGGTTACTTCGTCCTGCTGTCCTCATGCGTCAAGTGACAATAGTTCTTCTTGCAACTCTCTGCGCCTTTTGTCTTTCGCAGTAGCTTTCTTTTCGAGATATATTGGAACCAGATAATCTAAAGTCTCTCTGATCTTTTCTGGTGATCTAAACTCTATATCCATCTGTTCCAATAATTTATCAACCGCTTTCATTTGTATATTTCGGTCTGGTGACAGCAAACCACTTTTGATCTCTTTTACTGGTTCAAATCGTGACATTTGGTCTGGATCAAGATATTCAGATAGCTTCAAACCAATTTTAAGTTCTGCAATCGCCTGATTCAGAAAATGGTCATTCATTCTATAGTTCTTTATGAATACTAATATTAAGTTTATTTGAGTCATATTTTTATCCTCCTTTTCAGAAACTCTCCTCATCTTCTTCTTTCTGTGCAAGCCAATCTCCGTATTCGTTCTTGTCCGTCCTCGTTTTTACTTTTTTTGGCGTAGGGATATTTTTATTCTTTTCATCTTCGATTGCTTTGTCTTTGTTGGCTGCACGATTTGCGCGAAGCATCCGACTTATCCTTTCATCTGAGAAATTGTATTTTTCTCTAAGGACTTGTACGGTTTTTATTTCGCCTTCTGTTAGATTTTCTAAAAGCATTTTATTTTCCTCCTTATTATCGTATTACTTCATACACTAATACGCACTAATAGTATATATAGTTATTGTATAATACACTAACACAATTTTATATAAAAAAGTAAAAGATAATGGGGTTAAAGGCTCGTGGTGTTAGAGTCATGCCTCGCTTTTCAAAGCGGGGTCAGGGTGACTTATACCCAGTTGTAAATATATCGTTATCTGTTAGGACTTCAGTTCCTGCTATTTTAATGGTTTCTTTGCTTACTTTTTGTTTTGGCTTCATTATTTTCATCACTTCGGTATTGAATTCCTTGTAATGCAATGTGCAGGCCACGATAGTTTTTCTGATTGGAGCAAAGAAGATAGCCTTCGACCAGCCCTTGTCTTGTAATTGGTCTTGGGTTCCTTTGTCTGTGGCTTCGCAAAAACTACACTTGATTTTCATGTACT
>Ga0209520_10000157_pt1 | contig 35466 bp, 52 predicted proteins | sample Rifsed16ft1_FD_184009 | JGI IMG/M metagenome (GOLD analysis project Ga0209520, IMG submission 184009) | Soil microbial communities from Rifle, Colorado, USA - sediment 16ft 1 (version 2) | ecosystem: Environmental > Terrestrial > Deep subsurface > Rock core/Sediment | place: Rifle, Colorado...
AACTGAGGTCTTCTCAGAGGCAATGTCTATTTTTGAGCATAGAAAAGTCTTTTGAAAATTCATGACTTATGGTAGATTTTACAATATTACATTTTGAGGAGGAATTATGAGTTTACTTGTTGTAGGTTCTGTTGCATACGATTCTGTAAAGACACCATTCGGCACTGCTGACGATATCCTTGGCGGCTCTGCAACATACTTTTCTGTATCTGCAAGTTATTTTACTGACCTATCTCTTGTGGCTGTTGTAGGTGAGGACTTTCGCAAAGAAGACATAGATATATTCAAAAAGAGAAATATAAACACAGATGGGCTTGAGATAAGAAAAGGGAAGACCTTCAGATGGAAAGGTGAGTATGGATATGACCTCAATGAGGCGCATACTCTGGATACACAGTTGAATGTCTTTGCCGATTTCAATCCAAAATTGCCTGAAAAATACAGGGACTGTGAATATGTCTTTCTTGCAAATATAGACCCTGACCTCCAGAGAGAGGTGATGAAACAGATAAAAAACCCGAAGCTAATCGCCTGCGATACAATGAACTTCTGGATTGAAAAGAAATTTGATTCCCTGAAAAAGACTCTTGAGAAGGTTGATATAGTTATAATAAATGAGGCAGAGTTAAGGGAATTAGCAGGTGAGCCAAATTTAGTTAAAGCAGCACAGAAGGTGCTCTCATGGGGACCAAAGAGGCTCATTGCAAAGAGGGGTGAATACGGTGCGTTGATGTTCTCCGATTCTACAGTCTTCTCTGCACCTGCATTTCCATTAGAATCCGTGTTTGACCCTACCGGTGCAGGAGACAGTTTTGCGGGTGGATTTATGGGATATATCTCCAATGCAAATAATATTGATGAATCCACAGTAAGACAGGCAATAATCTTTGGAAGCGCAATGGCATCTTTTAATGTTGAGGACTTCAGCCTCAACAGGCTGAAGAACCTAAGCTATAAAGAAATTGAGGAGAGATTCAGAGAGTTTAAAAGTCTCACTCATTTTGATGATTTATAGTATAATAGTTGTCAAAATAAGTATAGTTGAATTTAAGTAAAAGGGAGGTGAGAATGATTCAGACTGATGTATCGGGTATGTTTTAATTATGTCATTGGAGGATATATTGACTATTCTACTTAAGTATGTCCTGATGATTAGATCAAAGTGTTAATCTGTAATGTGGTTGAAGGTCAGTATTTTTGTAACTTAGGAGGTATTTATGAGAAAAATATTTTTAATGTTTGTAGCCCTGTTGATAATTACAGGGTGTGGAGATAGCCTCTTTACAAGTATGGAGAATAAGAATACCAATGAGGCTACAAATTTTGATGTTGCAAAAAAGCTTGATAATGGAGACTATAACTGGATATTGAATAATAAAGATAAGGTGAATGCCACTGACTATGCTGCAGCGGCAATGGGGGCAGCAGGTCTTGACCCGGTAAAACTTATCCAGACTTTAAATGATGTAGCTGCGGGTGGAAGTAATAATGACTTAACGGCTGTTCTTACAGCCATTTCAATTGACACGACAAAACTTGATGAACTCCAGACTGCCAAGGATAAATTAACTGAGGCACTCAAAAATGACCCAACTAACAGTGACTTAAAATTGCAGCTTGCACTAACATCTCTTACGAGCACGATAACATCTATTGCTCAAGTTGCTGGAACAGTTGGGGCTACTGGTGTAGATGTAACGAATGGCATAACTGAGGCGGAAGCTACAACGCTTGGGAATGCAATTACAACACATATAAATAGCGGAGGAAGTTTAAACCTTGATACTGACGGGGATGGTGTAAAAGGCGGCACTGGTGATGAAACTCTGACAACAGTTGTTTCTGAAGATGTAAATAATGTAGTTAATAACTCAGATGCTCTCTCTGGAACTTCAGACCTCAAAGAAGTCTTAAATAGTTCAATGCAAGGGACGGGTGGACTTGACGCCGATGGGAGCAAAACAGTTACATCCACAGAGATATCTAATTATCTTACCAGTGTTATTGGGCAGTAACCCTAAGGGGTTGCCTTACAATAATAAGGAGGGAAAATGAAAAGGATAGCTTTTAATATATTGTTTTTATTTTTTGTATTTGCGGATATTGCCAATGCAGGTACACTCTATAATTATCCATATCTTTACAAAGGAATTCGTTCGTTGGGCATGGGTGGGGCATTTACGGCAGTTGGCAAGGATGCCGAGGCGCTTTTTTATAATCCGGCAGGATTATACGATATGGGGCTTAAGATTGCCATTTTAAACCCTCTTGTAGAGGTAGACCAGAATATTACGGCGCTTGCAACAGATGCCCAAAATGCCATGGGTAAGAATACTGACACAGCAAGGACAAATGCCCTAACAGATATTATTTCAAAGAATATGGGAAAACCACTCCATGGTAAGGTATCCCTTTTCCCACATGTAGCTGTAAAGAACTATGCTATAGGCGTAATTGGTCAGGGGATGGTAGACGCAAGGCTCCATAACCCTCTGAGCAGTCAGGGGGCTGTTGAGGTTAGCGCTGGATATGAATATGGTCCAGTTGCTGGATTTTCTATTAAACCTCCGCTGGCAGGGCTTAGAATCGGTGCAGGTGCAAAATATATATCAAACTCATGGTATGAGAAACAGATTACAATAGCTGATATAGCAAGTCAGAAAATTGAACCAACGAAAGATATGGTAAGCAAGTCGGATTTCAGTCTTGATATCGGACTTCTCTATGACATTAATATCCCTGCTATAGAATTTCTTAAACCAAAGGCTGGTTTCTCAATTATAGATATCACCGACCTTGACTTTCAAAGTAGTGGTAAGGGTAGGAAAATCCCTATGAGAGCTAACCTTGGAATTTCTATTAATCCGAGCATTCCCATTCTTGCAGATACTACTATTGCATTTGATTATCAGGACATAGCAGGTGCATATAATCAGGATAAGAGTATTGGGAAAAGAATACATATAGGTGGAGAAGTAGGTTTTTTATCACGCCGTATCCTTGTAAGAGCAGGGCTTAATCAGGGTTATCCATCTCTGGGGGCTGAGTTGAACATAGCGATATTCAAACTTGGCTATGTCTATTATACCGAAGAAATGGGGGCATATGCTGGTCAGGATAAAGATACTCGCCAGATTGTACAGCTAAGTCTCGGTTGGTAAAAAATGTAATGCTCCCTTCCCCTCTTTTAAAAAAGGAAAATAGGGGTAATAGAGTTTGCTATGGATAAAAAACAGCAATTAGAGGAAAATTTAGAGGCTATTGGAATGAGGCTTGAAGAGGGAAAAATTACCTCAGATGAGCTGGAAATGTCAGGTATCTCAGATGCAGATTTATATGAGATGAGGGATAATGGAATTATCACAGTTGATTCTGACAAAAATGTAGCCCTTACGAGTAAAGGACAGGGTGAATTTAATACACTTATAAGGCGACATAGACTTGCAGAGAGGCTGATGAGCGATATACTGAATATTGGCGGTGAGTCAATGGAGAAGCATGCCTGCGAGTTTGAGCATATTTTAAGCACAGATATTACAGAGAGCATATGCACACTCCTCGGACACCCGACTACTTGCCCACATGGCAAGGCAATACCACCGGGAGGTTGCTGCAGTAATAGGAGAAGGGAGTTGGAGCCGTTGATACTCCCGCTTGACAGCCTCAGTGCCGGGGAGGGAGGCAAGATACTCTACATTTCTACGCGAGACCACTATCGTCTGGATAAGCTTACTTCCATAGGTTTAATGCCTGGAACAATTGTAAAGGTTCACCAGAAACAGCCTGCACTTGTCGTATTATTTGATGAAACCACCCTCTCTATGGATACTGAGATTGCAAGGGATATATATGTAAGAAAGTTAAAGAATTAAGGAGTTATGGAGTAAATGATTAAACTCCTCAACTCTTTGACTCTCTAACCCCATAACTTTTTCTATGCAAATAAAAACCGGGCAGATTTATGCTCTTTATTCCTTTGATATAGGCTATGAGATAGACCTTCAGAAGACAAGCCAGATATTAAAAGCCGAGCTTGCAAGAAAACTTGCAAAGAAAAAAATAGCACCTACCTACATTCAATATCAAACCCCTCCTCTGACAATTGCACTTGGAGAGCATTCATTCAAACTCCTCAACACGGATATGCGTGCTGAGGTTACTGCAAAGTTATTTGACTTTGGTGCGATAAGCATTTCCTTCAGGATGCCATTCTCATCTTCATTGAGTGAATTGAACAAATACAGCACCGCCCTCATATATGATGTTGATTTGGGGGTTGAGGCAAAAAGGCTGCTGGATGAGCTTTCCTTAAAAATAAAGTCTGCTGTTAAAAAATCTGCAATAAGCGAAATAATAGAGGACTACTTCATATTTCAGGTAACCGAATTTGAGAAAGAGATTACTGCAAAGGATTTGCGAAAAGATTACGGGGTGAACATAGCAAAGGCTCTCAGGTTTGAGCTCGGAGATATAAGCGAGGTAGAAATAAATGAATCTTTAAAAAATCCTGTCTCATATTATGAAAATGATATAGTGATTACCGACTGGAATGCTGCATTTGTATATGACAGGGACTATGAAGATACCATAGATGTCCTTGAGTTTTTGAATGTTGAATTGGTGGAATTGAGATTTAATGACAGCCTCCTTGATAAGAGGCTTATAGAACTCTATGACAAGATATACGAATCAAGGCGATACTTTACATATCTATTAAACCCCTATGACAAGACCATCCGCACAATCTCTGAGCTAAAGGTTGAGGTATCTGTCCTATTTGAGAGGATTGACAATACAATAAAGCTAATCGGCGATATATACCTTGCAAAGGTTTACAACCTGACATCTGATAGATTTCACTTTGATAAATGGGAAAAGAGTATTGAGAAGAAGCTTGCTGCCATTGAAAGCATTTATAATATCCTGAATAACCGCCTTGCAACCATCAGGGCAGAAACCTTGGAAACTATAATAATTATTCTAATAGCAGTTGAAATAATCCTCGGACTAATGGATTGAATATTGACTATTGAATATTAAAGATTGTAGAATGAAAATTATTTATTATTCAATCGTCAATAGTCAATAGATAATCGGCGATAGGAGGTCATAATGTCAGGTCATTCAAAATGGGCGTCAATCAAACATAAAAAGGGTGCCCTTGATGCGAAGAGGGGAAAGATATTCACAAAATTAATAAAGGAAATTTCTGTAGCAGCGAGACTCGGAGGAGGAGACCCTGATGGGAATCCAAGACTCAGGACGGCTATCCTTGCAGCAAAGGCTGAGAATATGCCTAAGGATAACATTGACAGGGCTATAAAAAAGGGGACAGGAGAATTGGAAGGTGTCAACTACGAGGAGGTAATTTATGAAGGTTATGGTACTGCCGGGGTTGCTGTTATACTCAGTGTGCTTACAGATAATAAAAACAGGACTGTCGCAGAAATAAGGTCTATATTCGGTAAAAATGGCGGAAACCTCGGTGAGGCAGGCTGTGTGAGTTGGATGTTTCATAAAAAGGGGCAGATTTTAGTTGATTTAAAAACAGTAGATGAAGACAAACTTATGACTATAGTTCTTGATGCAGGTGCAGAGGACATGCAGACGAGTGAAGGGGAATTTGAGGTAATCACCACACCAGAAAACTTTGAAAAGGTCAAAAAGGCTATTGATGATAATAAGATACCAGCTACATTTGCGGAAGTCACAATGGTGCCCCAGAGCTACATAAAACTCACAGGTCATAAGGCACAGCAGATGCTCCATCTGATGGAAGTTTTGGAAGACCATGACGATGTCCAGAAGGTCTATGCAAACTTTGATATACCCGAAGAAGAACTGGCGAAGGTAACTTAAATATGAGAGTCTTGGGTATTGATCCGGGCAGTTCAGTAACAGGTTACGGTATTGTTGATGAGCTTAATGGCTCTATATCAGCCGTAACATGGGGAACTATCAGGACATCAAACCGCCTTCCCTTTCCAAAAAGGCTTAAAACCATCCATGACGGTCTTACAGAAATAATAAAAAAATATTCACCCGATGTAGCATCAATAGAAAATCTCTTTTTTGCCGAGAACGCAAAAAGTGCCTTGAAACTCGGGCAGGTTAGAGGGGCAGCCATATTATCGGCGGCAAATCAGTCTATAGAAGTTGCAGAATATACGCCTTTAGAGATAAAGCAGGCTATATCAGGCTACGGAAGGGCAGATAAGGGACAGATTCAAAACATGGTATCTATACTCTTAAACCTTAATGAAATCCCTAAACCCTTTGACGCCTCAGATGCCCTTGCAATTGCAATATGCCATATAAATACTTCAGCATTGAAAATTAGACTAAAAAATGATTGCAACTATATCAGGAAAACTAACTCATAAATCACCCGAATTTCTAATTGTTGATGTCAATGGTATAGGCTACAGGGTTATCGCTCCCCTTACCACATATTACAAACTCCCTGATACTAACAATTCGGTCTTTCTTTACACATATACCCATGTGAGAGAAGATGCCCTTATCCTTTTTGGATTTCTTACATATGAGGAAAAGGAGCTTTTTAAAAAACTTATAAGTGTATCACAGATAGGCCCAAAACTTGCGGTGAATATCCTCTCCGGAATAACTGCCAGAGAATTGAAGGAGGCAATAACAAGGAGTGATATAGTAAGATTGACCTCAATCCCCGGAGTTGGGAGAAAGACTGCTGAAAGAATTGTATTAGAGCTCAAGGATAAGATAGATTTTATAGTTGAAGATACTCAGCCGTCAGCAGTTAACCGTCAGCTATCAGTCAGGAGAGACCCGCTTTTTGAAGACGCAGTATCAGCCTTGGTTAATCTTGGATACAAAAAGGGGATGGCAGAGGATGCCGTGAAACAGGTGAGAGGAAGGGAGGGAGAAAAAGCAGATATAGAGGGTTTAATAAAAAAATCATTAAAGGTATTGTCAAAATCATAAATACGGATTACACGGATTATACGAAATATCAGTAGTAAAAAATTGAATTGTTCTTACTATCCTATGTCTAAGCCCACCAAACGGAATATTAAAAAAATTAATGCAGATTGGGTATTGCCTATTACCTCTCCACCTATAAAAGATGGAATAGTTCTCACAGATGGCAAAGCCATAAAAGCTGTTGGGAGCGGTAAGGAACTATCAAAATTTCCCTATGATGAAATAATTGACTGTTCAGGAAAAATAATCCTTCCGGGATTTGTCAATGCACATTCCCATTTAGAACTGACAGGCTTTAGAGGAAAAATTGAAAAGGGACTCCCATTTACAGATTGGGCAAGAAAGGTTGTCTCCATCAGAAAGGATATAACTGAAAATGAAATTGCTACTGCTATTAAAGATGGAGTGGATGAACTTATTTCATCTGGTGTTACAACTGTAGGGGATTTTTCTCAGACAGGGATTACGGCAAAAATATTAAATGAGAGGGGTTTAAGGGGAACTGTATTTCTGGAATTCTCAGGTTTCAATCCTGAACAAAAGGATGAAAAATTAAGACAGTTGAAGGAATTATTAAATTATGAAATTGATTCTAAACTCATCACTCATCACTCATCACTCATCACTGTGAACTTTGGCATTGCCCCCCATGCCCCCTATTCTGTATCACCAGAGCTATTAAAAGAGAGTCATAATTTTGCACAAGAAAAGAGACTTCCATTAGCAATACATATCTCCGAGATGTTAGAGGAGATAGAATTCATAAAAAACGGTTCTGGGGCAATGAAGGATTTATTGATAGATTTTGGTGTCTGGAATGACAAATGGATGCCCCCACAGACCACACCTGTCCAATATCTGCAAAATATGGGAATACTAAAAGGGGCTATAGGAATTCACTTGAATATTGTAACTGAGGATGACATTCGTATCTTAAAGGAAAATGATGTATCAGTAGTTTATTGTCCGGGGAGTAATAAGTGGTTTGGAAGGAATTGGAAATATCCTTTAAGGGAATTCTTAAATAACGATATAAATGTTGTCATTGGGACTGACAGCCTATTAAGTAATGAAAAATTAAATATGTTTTATGAGATGAGAGTTTTAAAGGAGAACTTCCCTGATTTAGAAAATGATATTATACTGAAAATGGCAACTGTGAATGGAGCAAAGGCAATAGGATTTGAAGGCGAGGCAGGAGAGATAGCAGTTGGCAGGAAGGCTGATATTATAGGGATAGATATAGAAGATAGTTCTTTTAATAACCCTATAGAGTATGTTATAAACAAGGCAGAAAAAGCATCGTTTAGTATGATAAATGGGAAGGTTATTTATGAATGACAATATTACTATAAATTACTCAAATATGCTGTCTGATAAAATAGGCAAGGAACATGGATTTACTTTAGATGAACTTAACTCCCTCCAGCCTCTTGCAAGTAAGACCCACAGTTCACTTAAAATTAAAAGGGAGAAAGGTGAACTCCCTTTTTTTGACCTGCCATATCAGGATGTAACAGGAATATTAAATTATGCAGAATATGTGAAGGATAAATTTGATAATTTTGTAGTGCTTGGCATCGGCGGCTCCGCCCTCGGGACAATTGCCCTCCAGACTGCATTGAATAACTCCCAGTATAATCTGTTGAGCAATGCCGAGCGGAAGGGATACCCAAGACTATTTGTTGCAGATAATATTGACCCTGTTCAGTTTGCCGAGATGTTATCTCTCTTTGATATGGATAAAACCATATTCAATGTGGTTACCAAATCGGGCGGCACTGCAGAGACGATGAGCCAGTTTATGATTATTTATGACAGGTTGAAGAAATTGAAAGGGGACAGGTGGCAGGAAAATATTGTTGTTACCACAGACAGGGTTAAAGGGACTTTGAGGAAGATTGCTGATGAAATGGGTCTCAAGTCTTTTATTGTCCCTGACGGCGTTGGGGGGAGGTTCAGTGTCCTTACACCGGTAGGGCTTCTGCCTGCCGCAGTGGTTGGTATTGATATTAAGGGGCTCCTTAAAGGCTCTGCCCTCATGGATGAAAGGTGCAGGAAGGATTCTATTGTTGATAACCCTGCCTACCTTTACGCCTCAATGCTTTATTTGGCTGATACAAAAAAGAATAAAAAGATAACAATAATGCTCCCTTATTCCTATGCCCTTAAAGATATATCAGACTGGTTCAGACAGCTCTGGGCAGAGAGTCTCGGCAAAAAATACTCCCTTGATGGGAAAGTTATAAATGTCGGGCAGACACCTGTCAAGGCACTGGGTGTTACAGACCAGCATTCACAGATTCAACTATATGTTGAGGGACCTTATGATAAGGTTGTTACATTTTTAAAGGTTGAAAAGTTCAGGGGAAAGGCAGTTATGCCTGATGTCTTCAAGGATAGGGCTGAAATTTCTTATTTATGCGGACATACCTTAAATGAATTGATAAATATAGAAATGGAAGGGACTGAATATGCCCTCACAAAAAATAACCGCCCAAACTGCACAATTACCTTTCCAGAGGTAAATCCATCAACCATAGGGCAGATTATGTATATGCTTGAAGTAAGCACTGCCTTTGCGGGCGGTCTTTACAACATAGACCCATTTGACCAGCCGGGGGTGGAGGATGGGAAGAAATATGCAGTTGAGGCACTTAAAAGATAGTGAGCTTATAGTGAGCTTATAATTGACAATGTAAGTATTTGTGGCTACAATAGCTACATGGAGGTATAAATGCAACTGGTTGGTATAAGAGAACTTAAAAATCGCTTAACATATTTCCTTTCCTTGATAAGTAAGGGGGAAAATGTAGTTGTAACAGACCGTGGAAATCCTGTAGCAATTTTTCACTCTCTTGACAAGACAGAGATAAGTGCCACACCAGAAGAAAAGCTTGCGGTCCTGGCAAAGCAGGGTAAGGTTAAGCTCCCATTGAAGAAGCGGAAGATTGATATGGCAACCAGGTCAATTGCTGCCAGAGGTAAACCCCTATCAAAAATAGTAATTGAGGAGAGACGTTGATTTACTTTGATACAAGCGGCGCCCTTGTTAAAAAGTATATAAGTGAAATTGGAACTGACAAAGTAAGGGCACTGCTTAATAAAGAAAAAAGAATTTTTAGCTCTAAAATTACCTATGCCGAGGTTTGTGCATCCTTTGCAAAAGAAAACACCGCGATAATGAAATAGAAAAACGACACTATCAGAGGATATGGAGGAGTTTTATCAATGATTGGGAAGCAATAATTTTAATAGAAGTTCAGGAAGAATTATTTCCCCTGATTCGTAGATTAGTTGAGAGTTATCCTTTGCGTGGTGCGGATGCAATCCATCTGTCTTCAGCAATATGGATAGGAGAGAAAATAGGTCAATCATTAACTTTTGCAGCCTCTGATAATGCTCTATTAAGTGCTGCCAGAAATGAAGGGCTTGTGGTTATAAATCCCGAAGATGATTGAAATAACAGCAGAGACTTTCATGAAAAGCCTTAGGAAGGTTTTGAAATAAAGATTACAAGGTTAATCATGGGCAGGAGAGAAAAAATGCAGAGCTTTTTATGGATATAAGATTGAATACTGCAAAGAAAAAACAGAGTTATTATAATCAAAAAGAGGCATGATAGAAATACAAGGAATTATAATTTGTCCATATTGTCAGAAAAACTTGAATGAAAAATACTATTGTATTGATTGCCAAATGGATTTCAGCACAGAGGTTGAGTTTGGTAAAGATGGGACACTTCCTGATTATCAAATTGCGCAGCAGGACAATATAAATAATGCTTGTTTTAATCTGCTGAAAATATTTTCTCCTAACTGTGATTGGGACATTAAGCAAATAAGCATAATCAGGAATGCATTAATTGATGTTCTAATTACAGACTATGGAAAAAAGGAGTACGACCTTTATCCGTGGTTGTTGGAATCTGAATAAGTTTATACCAAAGTATTTTTAGAAAATATCATTTCTGATGATCTGCGCATTTGTAAATAAATCAATGCCTTTTCTCCGTCTGGCGTTAGAAGTACTTCATTTGCAAATAAAGACAAAAATCCAATCTGTATAGCATAGCTTAAGAACATTTTACACGCATCTGATTTTGCTTTTTTGCCCCAGTCTTTTTCCCGTCCAGCGATCAAAGAAAAAACACTTGGCAAATGGGAAAAATGAATTGGATATTGGTTACGTGATAAGACAAAAACAGCTTCCATCAAAGAATAAATGCCAAATATCGTTGGACTTGAGAATGGTTCCTTAAGGACAATTTCTTGTAATAATCTTGCTTGTTCATTTGATAATCTATCCTCCATATACTTATCCCTTAACCCGACATATTGATTACCAATACTGGTAAGATTATATAGACTGTTTTCTTTGAAAACCAAATTTAGATCTTCAGCTATTGCCAAATAACTGTTAATGGTACTCTGCGATAAATAAACAGCTTGAGATAAGGAATTGGCACTTAATGGTTCATTGTTAATTTGATATAAAAGGCGATGCAACAGACCAAGTCTCCAAAGCCCATGGTTTATAGGTTTTATCTTTGAGCCATAAGTAACGATACCTGAACGATGATAAAACATTTCTAATACTTCTCTTGGTGAGTATGCGATAGGTTCCACATCTTCAGTGGCGCAATCATTAACCGCATTCCTTGTAAAGTCTACACAAAGTAAAATTGCTCTGATATGTCCATTTATCAAACTCTTTCTTTCCTGTAATGTTATTAATTCGTTGCGATATGAAATAATTTGCTTCAAAAAGTCTTTTTTAAAAGCTTCTACTTTAAGCTCAATTAAAGCCAATCTATCCATGTCCATAAAAAGCATATCCAGTCTGTGCCCAGACGGCAATATTTTTTGACGACTTATTAACGATAGCTCACCAGTATTTTTTATTAATTGTCTTGTTATATCTAAATGACGGCATAAGACATCTTCAATTTGAGATTCTCTTATTTGTAACATATGTCCCTCCAATTTGCACACTTAACAATGGGCATCGAATAATACAGGTTATTTGATAAAAAACAAAAGTGATTTCTTATATATTTTTGCAAATCTATTTAATTCTGTAACATCTAATCTTCTTTCTCCAGACTCACATTTTGATATATACGACTGAGGCTTACCAATTAATCTTGTAACATCTTTTTGTGTTAAGCCTGACTCTATACGTGCATTCTTAAGTTGAGTCAAAACAAATCTGTATTCTTTTGAGTAAATGCTCTTGCTCATAATGCCAGTATAATATATCCTAAATTGGAATATCCCAAATTAGGATATAAAATCCGCTTAAGGGTGCAAAGAGTATAGAACTGAATATTGACTTAGGCAGCATAATGTTCTATATTTTCGCTCAGGAGGGTAAATCAAAAATGAAACCTTTGTCTATATTGAAAAAAGCAGGTATAAAACCTGATGAGCCAGTTCTTTTAATTACAGCAGAAGAATCAAGGGGAACATATGTATGGAACTACACTTTACATTGATAATGTTCCATATCATTTTGAGAAATATATTCCAACTAAGGAAGAAATCAGAAAATTTAAAAAAGAAAATGAAGGTGATGTCCAATATTCAAAGGGTGGTTTTCTGTATCGTCTCGTCCCGTTTACAAAATAGCAAAAAGTATTTACAGGGCTTCAAATATCTTTTTATAATAAGGAAATACGAAAGGGGGTAGTAAATTTTTATGAAGGTATATTTAAAAAGAGAGAGTATTGAAAGGCATAAGACAGCGTGTTTTGTAGTGGGAGCATTTGAGGGCAAGAAGCCTGAAGGGTTAGCAAAGATTATTGATAAGAAGCTTAATGGGCTTGTCTCAAAGCTTTTTAAAGATAAGGATTTTGAGGGGAAGCCGAATCAGACAAGGCTTATCTATACTCAGGGGAAAATACCTGCAGAGAGGGTCTTATTGGTTGGACTGGGCAAGGAAAAGGAATTTAAAATTGAAAAGCTGAGGCAGGCATCGGGAAATTCAAGTAAGGCTGTAAGAGATTTAGGGCTAAAGAAATTTTCTACCGCCCTTGCACAGATAAAGATAAAGAAGGTATCCGACCCCCGATTAAAACATTCGGGGGCAAGTTATGAAGTATCAAAGGCAGTTACAGAGGGTGCAATCCTTTCCCTTTATGATTTTACAAGCTATAGAACAGAGAAGAGGGAGGAGATAAAGAGGGTTGATGAGATTGCTCTTTTAGTAGAGAAAGAAGATAAAGAGATTAAAAAAGGGCTTGATGATGGAGTGAAGATTTCGGAGGCAGTTTATATCGCCAGAGACATGATAAATCATCCTGCAAATACTGCTACACCAACATATTTATCAGAACAGGCAAAGAAGATTGCGAGAAAATCAGGGATTAAATGCAAGGTATTAGATAGGGCGGATATGGAGAGGTTGAAGATGGGTGCACTGCTGGCAGTGGCAAGGGGGAGTGATGAGCCGCCTAAGTTTATTATCATGGAATATAACGGTGGAAAGAAAGGTGAAAAACCAGTTTTAATTGCTGGAAAGGGGCTTACATTTGACAGCGGTGGAATATCAATAAAACCAAGTGAGAAGATGGAGGAGATGAAACACGATATGGCAGGTGGTGCAGCAGCGATATGTGCCATAAAGGCAGCAGCAGACCTTAAGCTCCCTGTAAATGTGGTATCCCTTATCCCTGCCACTGAAAATATGCCGAGTGGAAAGGCGGATAAGCCCGGTGATGTCGTCAAAGCTATGTCAGGCAAAACAATAGAGGTTATAAGCACAGATGCCGAGGGGAGGATGATTCTCGCAGATGCCCTTACCTATGGAGAGAGATATAAGCCGAAGGCAGTAATTGACCTTGCAACATTGACAGGGGCATGTATAATTGCACTCGGTTATCATGCAACAGGCTTATTGGGCAATGATAATGATTTGATTGAGGCAATTAAGAAGGCAGGGGAGAAGAGTGGCGAGAGGGTATGGGAACTCCCACTATGGGAAGAGTATGAGGAACAGAATAAAAGCGACATTGCTGATGTAAAGAATGTTGGAGGCAGAGGTGGAGGCACGATTACGGCTGCTGCATTCTTAAAAAAGTTTGCAGGTAAGTTCAAATGGGTGCACCTTGATATAGCAGGGACAGTATGGGAATATAACGGCAAGCCCTATATTCCCAAAGGTGCAGTGGGTGTGGGAGTAAGGTTGTTAGTGGAGTATCTGAAGGGAGTAGGGAGTAAGCAGTAGGCAGTAAGCAGCAAACAGCAAACAATAGGAAGTAGTGTTTTCTGCCTACTACTTACTGTTTACTGCTTACTGTATTTTGACTATGCGAAATATTCATATTAAAGAAATAACCGAAGCGGTGAAAAACCTATGTATGGAGGCGAACTATAACCTCCCTGAGGATGTTCTTCAGGCATTTGATAGAGGTCTGGAGACAGAGGAGTCGCCTGTAGGCAAGGCGGTCTTAAATGCACTTAAAAAGAATGCAGAGATTGCCAGAGATGAGAGAATTCCAATATGTCAGGATACAGGGTTCTCAGTATTTTTTGTGGATGTGGGTCAGGATGTTCATATTGAAGGAGGCTCTCTTTCAGATGCAATTAATGAAGGTGTGAGGCAGGGGTATAAAGAGGGTTATCTGAGAAAATCTATCTGTGATGCCTTTACAAGAAAGAATACCGGTGATAATACACCTGCTGTAATCAATTACGATATTGTCCCCGGCGACAAAATAAAAATTATCTGTGCACCAAAAGGCGGAGGGAGTTCAAACATGAGCAGGGTTACTATGCTTAAACCTGCTGATGGGATTGAGGGGATTAAAAATTATGTAATTCAGAGAGTGCTGGAATCTGGCTCAAATCCGTGCCCGCCTGTAGTTGTTGGTGTTGGAATTGGCGGCACTCTTGAAAAGGCTGCCCAAATAGCAACAAAGGCACTTTTAAGACCAATCGGCTCAACAAACCCTGACCCTGTTTTAAAAGAGATAGAGGAAGATTTGTTAAAAAAGATTAATGACCTCGGGATGGGACCAGAAGGTTTTGGCGGGAGATTCTATGCGATGGCAGTTCATATTGAAAAATTCCCGTGTCATATTGCAAGCCTGCCAGTGGCGGTTAATATATCCTGCCACGCCAGCAGGCATAAGGAGATAGTTTTTAAGTAGCATGTGGCATTTATCTGAGGAGGTAAGTTATTATGGGACTTGCAATTAAGAAAATAAAGACACATCCGTATATTTCCTCTAAGAAAGGGGTATGTGGGAGTAGAAGCGCCATAACAGGCACAAGGATACCTGTCTGGTCTGTTATAAAGTGGTATAAAGCAGGTATGTCAATAGAGGAGATTCTTAAAGGATTTCCACAACTAACGCCAGCACAAGTTTATGATGCATTTTCGTATTATTACGACAATCAGGATGAGATAGAGAATGATATAGCCGAAAATGAAGAGGAGCATGTAAGAGGAACACTGAAATAATGATAAAACTCTATCTTGATGAAGATGTCCATGAAGATATTGCAATGGCTTTAAGATTAAGAGGATATGATATCAAGACTACAAGAGAGGCAGGCAACAAAGGATTGTCCGATATAGAACAGCTTAGATATGCAACCAAGAAAGATAGAGTAATTATTAGTTTCAATATAGCAGACTTCAACAGACTTCATTCAGAGTTTATAAAGAAAGGTATTGAACATAGCGGAATCATTCTTTCTAAACAGCTTCCTATAGGAATTATTGTTAAGGCACTATTAAAGTTGCTCTCTAAAATAGGCAGTGAAAGAATGAAGAACAATATAATCTGGTTGAGTGATTGGATTAAATAATAAAGGCAATATGTGCAGGGCTATTTCTGATTTTCAAACGGCTTGTGATATGGGGTATGAGAATGGGTGTTCAGTGTTTATCAGTGTTAATCTGTGGCTAAAGTTTCTTTAATTTTATGTCAGAAATTATTAGATTGACAACACCTCTTACTGATAAGGTTATAGAGAAGTTAAAGATTGGGGTTCAGGTTTTGATAACCGGCACTCTTTATACTGCGAGGGATGCGGCACATAAACGGCTTGTAGATTTGCTGAATAACGGAAAGGAACTCCCTTTTGATATAAGGGGGCAGATTATATATTATGTAGGTCCTGCACCTGCAAGACCCGGCTATGTTACAGGTCCTGCGGGGCCTACAACAAGCGGGAGAATGGACCCCTATGCACCAAGGCTGATGGAGGCAGGGATGAAGGGTATGATTGGAAAAGGAAAGAGGTCAAAGGATGTTGTTGATGCCATGAAAAAGAATAAGTGCGTATATTTTGCAGCAATTGGTGGTGCGGCAGCATTGATTGCAAGGAGTATAAAAAAGGTTGATGTTATAGCGTATGAAGATTTAGGCACAGAGGCAGTTAGACGAATGGAGGTAGAGGATTTTCAGGTGATAGTTGTGAATGACATTTACGGTAATGACCTTTATGAGGAGGGGATGAAGAAATACAGACGATAGGAACAAAAACCTGAATTTAGACAGGATATACAGGATTAACAAAAAAAGAAAAATTGTTTTTAATTCATCTTGTTTATTCCGTCAATCATGTCTAATGCTTTTATAATTTCTTTTACAATAAATAAATTGCAAAAATAAATTGCAAATCTAATTTTTCCTATTTATAATTTCTATCCTTCCCCCACATCTATGTTCATAGGTGCGGGGGTTGATTCTTATGATAACTCACGATGTAATCATAGTAGGCGCTGGATTGGCAGGTATGAGGGCAGCCCTTGAGGTATGCGATAGGTATGATACTGCCATTATCACAAAGGTATATCCCACCCGTTCCCATTCAGGTGCAGCACAGGGCGGAGTAGCAGCTTCACTTGCAAATTCCACTGATGACTCATGGGAAATCCACATGTTCGATACTGTTAAGGGGAGCGATTTCCTCGGCGATCAGGATGCAATAGAGATGATGGTAAAGGATGCACCGAAGGCAATTATTGAAATGGAGCACATGGGATGTGTCTTCAGCAGGACAGAAGACGGGAGGATTGCACAGAGGGAGTTCGGAGGGCATTCAAGACCGCGTGCATGTTACGCTGCTGACAGGACAGGGCATGCGCTTCTTCACGCCTTATATGAGCAGGTAATGAAGAAGGCAAATAAATTAAAGATATATTCTGAGTGGTATGTCCTTTCGCTTATTGTAGAGGACAATGTATGTAAGGGTGTAGTTACCTATGACATAAAGACAGGCAGAATGGAAGTCTTGAGAGGGAAGGCGGTACTGTTTGCCACAGGCGGGTATGGGAGGGCATTCAGCATTACATCAAATGCCTTTGCCAGCACAGGTGATGGGATAATAGCGGCATACAGGGCAGGGATACCGCTTGAAGATATGGAGTTTGTCCAGTTTCATCCCACAGGACTTTACGGACAGGGGATACTTGTGTCAGAGGCTGCAAGGGGTGAAGGCGGTTATCTCGTAAACGGAAAAGGTGAGAGATTCATGGAAAAGTATGCAAAGTCAAAGCTGGAATTAGCCCCCAGAGATATAGTCTCCCGTTCTGAACAGACTGAGATTAATGAAGGAAGAGGAATAGACGGAAAGGATTATATATATCTTGACCTCCGCCACCTCGGCAGGGATAAGATTATAGAGAAACTGCCGCAGGTGAGACAGCTTGGGATAGATTTTATTGGAGTGGATTGTATTGAAAAACCTCTTCCGATTCAGCCGACTGCCCATTATTCAATGGGGGGGATACCTGCTGATAAAGACGGACAGGTTATAATAGATGATAAAGGGACAAAGATTACAGGTTTCTTTGCGGCAGGAGAATGTGCATGTGTCTCTGTTCATGGTTCAAACAGACTTGGGACAAATTCACTCCTTGATGCACTTGTATTCGGCAGAAGGACAGGAAAGGCTCTGATGGAATTTGCAGGCAATGCGAAGCTGTATGATGTTAATGAAGATAAAGAGATTTCTTCTGTGAGAGGCAGGATAGATACTATTATAAATACCTCAGGCACGGAGAGTATTAATAATATAAGAAATGAGCTTAAAGAGATTATGATGTCCAACTGCGGGGTATTCAGAAATAAAGATGGTTTGGAAGTTTGTTTGAAAAAAGTAAAGGAGTTGCAGGGGAGATTTAAAAAGGCAAAGGTAACAGACAGGGGGAAGACATTTAATTCAGAACTGATTGAGGCAATAGAACTCCAACATATGCTTGAGTATTCAGAAATCATAGTTGTGAGTGCCATTGCAAGGGAAGAGAGCAGGGGCTCACATGCGAGGACAGATTTTTCAAAGAGGGATGATGCAAAGTGGCTTAAGCATACACTATCTTACAAAGGGAAAGACGGGGGGGTTGAGCTTAAATATAAACCTGTGACTATTACAAAACATCAACCAGAGGAGAGGAAGTACTGATTTTGGACGCAGATAAACCCCTGAAAGAAGCAATCAGGGGTAAACGCAGAAATGTCATTCCGAACGAAGTGAGGAATCTCGTTTTTAAGATTCTTCGGGCTTTGTCCTCAGAATGACAGCAAAGTTGTCATCTGTGTTTATCAGCGAAAATCTGCGTCCTAATTTAGAATGGCAATGGTAATTTTTTCAATAAAAAGATTTAATCCAGAAAAGGACAGCTCCCCTTGTTACAAAGATTATGAGCTGAATGTTCCAGAAGGGGCGACTGTATTGGACTGTCTTAATCTCATTAAATGGACACAGGACGGGACATTGACCCACCGCATGTCATGCCGAAGTGCTATCTGCGGCTCATGCGCAGTGAAGGTGAATGGACATCCAAAGCTTGCCTGTAAGACTCAGGCGGTTGATGAGATAATTAATGGGAGGATGAAGATAGAGCCGCTTGGCAATGCAAAGGTTTTAAAAGACCTTGTTGTTGACTTAGAGCCATTCTTCTCAAAATTTCAGAAGGTTAAACCGTGGCTTGTGACAGATGAGCCTGCAGGAGATAAAGAGAGAAGACAGTCCACTGAAGACTTCCACCGAATAGATGCAGCTTCCACCTGTATAATGTGTGCATCCTGCTGTTCAGATTGTAATAGTTGGGCATCAAATGAGAGTTTTTTGGGTCCTGCCGCACTTGCAAAGGCACAGAGGTTTGTGGATGATTCAAGGGATAAGGTAGCACTGGAAAGGGTAATAAATTTAAGTAGGGCAAATGGAATCTGGGACTGCACCCATTGTGGTGAGTGTGTGGAGAGATGCCCCACAGAGGTAAAGCCTATGGACAGAATTATATCTTTGAGAACAACAGCACTGAAAATGGGAATATTGAATAACAATGGTGCGAGACATGTGAAAGGCTTTGTGGATTCCATAAGGAGTAGTGGAAGACTCAATGAGAATGTAATACCTATAAAGTCAATGGGGATATTTAATATTCCAGGGCTTTTGAGCCTTATTCCAGTTGGTATAAGGATGTTTTTGAGAGGGAAGAATCCTCCGATCATTCATAAGCATATTGACGATATGGATGATGTGAAGAGGATATTCAAAAGATTAAAAAAATAATTTTGCCACAGACTTTCACTGACTAAATTATTCTCTTATTTTTAAAGTCCGTGTAAGTCAGTGGCTAATTCAGTAATATGAAATACGCATTTTATACAGGATGTGTTGCAAAGGGGGCGGGAAGGGAGCTTTACAGTTCTTCTGTAGCAGTTGCAAAGAGACTCGGCATAGAACTGCACGAGCTTACGAATGTCTCCTGCTGTGGTGCTGGAGTAATTTCCGAGAAAGACCCACTGCTAAGCGATACCCTGAATGCAAGGACATTTGCCATTGCCGAGGAGTTAAACCTCGACATAATGAATATATGCGGCACCTGTCAGGGTGTAATGATGAAGGCACAGAAAAATATAGACAATGATGCAAAAAGGAAGGAAAAGATAAATGAGGCATTGAAAGACGGAGGCCATCAGTATAAAGGAAGTGTTAAGATAAAGCATCTGCTTCATATCTTAATTGAAGACTTTGGTCTTGATAAATTAAAGACATTCGTTAAAAAACCGTTAAAAGGACTCAAGGTTGCACCCTTTTACGGATGCTACCTCTTAAGACCTTCTGTATATTCCAATTTTTCTTCCTCTGACAGAACAACTGCACTGGAGGATTTAATAATAGCCCTTGGCGGTGAGCCTGTTCAATATGATGGAAGGTCTAAGTGCTGCGGCTTCCCTATAGTAATGATGAATAAAGAGAGTTCTCTCACTATGTCAGGCATAAGCCTCAAGGAGGCTAAAGAAAAAAATGCAGACTGTCTTGTTACGCCATGTCCTCTCTGTCATCTCAATCTTGACTCATACCAGCCAGAGATTGATAAGATTGTTCAGACCAAATTAAATCTGCCAATCCTCCATCTTCCGCAGTTGATTGGCATTGCCCTCGGAATTGATAGTAAAGAACTTGGGCTGAATAAACATATAGTTTCCACAGGGAAGATTTTTTAACTTATCTCCTTGACTCTCTCACCCTTAATTCCTATAATCCGTCATAATATTGAAGAAACTTAAAAGAGAATGTTAGGCATCGAGGAAAGGCATGAAGAAATATTACAGCAACCCTATTGGAACTGATTTTAAGGCTAGCTTGCCGAGATTGCGGAAAAAAATCCGAGCTGAAAGCTTTGATCCCAATGACTCAATTTACGGAATAGCTGGAAATACATTTAGAGCGTTTAGAGGATTTAAAAAGCCGAGCAGAACATATAGGAGTTGGGCTAGAAGTATTACTGAAAATGCCATAAAAAACCAAGATGGCTTTGATAGTCAGGATGATTTAGATAAATGGCACATAGAACTATATTCGACATTGAAAAACCACTGGAAAAAAGAACAAGATAATGAACCGAGTTTTGCTCACACGTACAAAATGGTTGACTTGTATCTAAAGTGGCTGTGTTCAAATGAAAAGTGCCCTGAGAAATTAGCTAACTCTATAATAAAATACGGCTATTGTGCGCTAGATAGTCAGATTCTCAAAAAACTAAATGAAGCACTCAGCTACGCTTTGCCAATCCGAATCCGAAACCCATCAATGGGCGATATTACAAATGAAAATACATACGAATATTGCCAGTCCTTGATTAAGGATTTTGCGGAAAACTTCAATGGTTATAGGTTACTTTTTGACTATTATGCTTGGGTTCCAGGAAGTGCAAAAAAGTAAAAGAAAGTTGCCAGTTTTTCGTAAAGGAGGAATCAAGATGAGGTTGCTGTCAAAAGTAACGATTCTATTTTGAATAGGTGAGATGTTTTGATGCCGATTTTATTTCCAGCTATTTAGGAACTCAAGTCTGTTTTTCATGTCTACATTGCTGAGCGAAAACCAGAGTTTCATAAATCGTTTTAACAGCACACCAGTTGGTAATTGGTCAGCTTCTTTATGTTGTTCCTCGCTTTCTTCATCTATCTCTCTGTCAATTTCTTCCTGATGTTCATAATAATAGGAGATGGCATCATGAACTTGAGAAAGGGTAAGGTGCGGAAATTCTCTTACAACTTCTTCTGGTGAAAGACCAAGTTTGTAGTAGGCGATTATATTTGAACATTTATGAACATTTTAAGGTAATTTTTGGTAGAATATAAGGAGTTAAAAAAAATCAGAATTAAGGAGTCAGAATTCAGAATAAAAATTTCTGGATTCTGATTTCTGTATTCTGTTTTCTGTCTTTTTTATGCTCTCAAAAATTCTTAGTAGTGCCATATATGGGATTGATGCCTACATAGTAGAAGTTGAGGTGGATTTAGCTTCTGGATTATTTGCCTTCTCCACAGTAGGACTCCCTGATGCTGCTGTCAAAGAGAGCAGGGACAGGGTCATGTCTGCAATAAAGAATACAGGATTTGATTTCCCGCAGAAAAGGGTTACAGTAAACCTTGCACCTGCTGACATAAAGAAGGAAGGCTCGTCGTTTGACCTTCCGATAGCGGTGGGAATTCTCAATGCCAGTGGCTTTATAAAATCCGACAAAATTAAAGAATTTATAATTCTCGGCGAACTGTCACTTGACGGCAGGATAAAGCCTGTCAAGGGTGCCCTTCCGATTGCAGTATCTGCAAAGGCAAATAATATAAATGCAATAATTCTCCCTTCAGAGAATGCAAAGGAGGCAGCAGTTGTTGAGGGAATAAGTGTATATCCTGTAGAAAATCTTCCACAGGTGGTTGAGTTTTTAAATGGCAATTTAAAAATACTCCCTCTTTTAATTGATATTGAAAAGGTATTTGAGGAATATAGAAGTTACGATGTGGATTTTTCTGAGGTAAAGGGACAGTATCATGTAAAGCGGGCATTGGAGATAGCCGCTGCAGGTGGGCATAATATAATAATGACAGGACCGCCCGGTGCAGGAAAGTCCATGCTCGCAAAGAGAATACCTACAATCCTTCCTAATATGACTCTTGATGAGTCAATTGAGACAACAAAGATTCACAGCATAATGGGACTGTTGGGAGATGGCAAGGCTCTCGTATCAACACGTTCATACAGGTCTCCTCATGCAGGCATATCAGATGCGGGACTGATAGGTGGCGGGAATTTTCCTATGCCTGGAGAAATCTCTTTAGCTAATAATGGTATTTTATTCCTTGATGAGCTGCCTGAATTCAAAAGAAATGTATTGGAGGCATTAAGACAGCCCCTTGAGGATGGAAAGGTTACAATATCAAGGGCATCAGGCTCCCTCACATTTCCTGCCAATTTCATGCTTGTTGCCGCTATGAATCCATGTCCATGTGGTAACAGAGGTTCTCAAAAAGAGTGCAACTGCACGCCGTTACAAATACAGAAATATCTCTCCCGTATATCAGGTCCCCTCATGGATAGGATAGATATTCATATAGATGTCCCTTCACTTAAATATAGAGAACTCTCTGATGAGACAGGGGGCGAGAAGTCAGAGGCAATAAGGATGAGAGTAAAGAAGGCAAGGGATGTCCAGATTGAAAGATTTAATCGTTCGACAAGCTCACGACGCAAGGAGAACATTTTTTGCAATGCACAGATGTCTACGAAACATACAAAGAAGTTCTGTCAGATAGACAGTGAATCAAAGGCTCTATTAGAAATGGCAATAAATAAGATGGGGCTGTCTGCAAGGGCTTATGACCGCATACTCAAGGTATCAAGGACTATCGCAGATTTGTCTGGCGTAGAAAATATAAAACCTGAGCATATATCTGAGGCAATTCAGTATAGGAGTCTGGATAGGGAGAGTTATATATGAAAAAATCAAAATGTCCTATATGTAAGAATAAGTTTGAATGGGAGAAGAGTGAATTTAGACCATTCTGTTCGGAGAGGTGCAAGCTTACTGATTTGGGTCAGTGGGCAGGAGAAAAGTATTTTATCCCCGGAAAGAAGATTGATATCTACAGTGTTCCGATAGAGGAGATAATGAAGAACAAGAATTAAATCTATCTAAAGTAAAGAAGACTAAAATATATCTTTTTTAGGTTTTTTCAATATAACTGCAATAGAACCATAGTGAAAACCACTAATATCATCCAAAGTGGCATGTTCAATGTCTTCTAATCTTCCTAATTTGCTTGTCCATGTTCCAGAGTTCAATTGTCTTGCTGCATGGGTTGGCTTTCCATTAGCATTAACATATATGGCGATTTTTTCAAAACCACTTTTATAATTAGCATCGTGGCAAAGAGTATAGCCCAATATTTCATATGCCTTTATATAGGAATCCAATGTATATTTTCTTGATACTTCAGGGGGCCAATAGTATAAATTTTGAGGATCGGGTTCCCACCAAGTGTTGGTATCGCTTGCAGCCCAAGCGATGCAATTGTATTCTGGTGTAGCAGGGCTGGTTATGGAATAACCGCTATTTGATAGGATGGGGAAGAATTTTTCACTGTCTTGTTTACTCATACAAGATACCCTTGCTCTTTTCCCCAACGAATCCATGCCTCAGTCATTTCTTTTATTCTTCCTCTTTGTTTTAGTAAAACAGGGTCTTCACCAGTTATGGATTTCAATGCCCAAAACCAGTGTCCTTGTTTTCTCTTCATCTCTGATAGAATCAGAGGGATGGCGACATGTCCCATGCCAATAATCTGTTGATAAGCTGGATGCATAGCAATCTCGGTAGCTGATGATAACACCGCAGTTTCGACTTCCCATTGAGCTTTAAGAGTAAGAAATCTTATAACCGGATTTTCCAATTGTCTTGAAATTGGCAATAAATAATGTTCAATAGAACTTTTGTAATCTCTATATATCACAGAAGATTCGTTACTTACTCCGGTATTATTAAAATCTAATATGTCTATATCATCTTCAGGTCTTTCAAAATATAAATTTTCGTATTTCATTTGAATAACTCCTCTGCTTTTTTAGTTATACTGTTAAAAAAAATCTCATTCTTAAATGAGCGTAGTTTTTTAAATTCATCCCACATTTCTGCTTTGTTGTCTGTATAATTGATTTCCTTGAACACATCTATATCAAGAATTAAGGGCAATCTATTCCCGGTAGGATTTTCCATGGTCTGAGTGATAATGGCATTTGCTTCTATATCTGGATTTGGAATAACAAGCTGCATAAAAAAACTTGATAAGCCCTGCGGTAGGTTCGGTGCGATTTCTGGGGTAGTTAAGATATATTCTTTAAAGTCTTTTATAGGCAAAGGAATCTCTATCCGATTTATATATCGCAAAGCAATACGAGTAATTTTAACAGGAGTATTTGCTTGAAAATAAAGATTCCATAATTCACGGGCCTCCGAACAAAATATATCCCAATTTTCGTATGGTTTTAGTTTGTTGAAAGTAAAACCGTCTAATCGCACTTGAACAATTTTTTTATCAGCAAGTGATTTAATAAGGTATCCATCGGGACCACCAGTGATTGGAAGCGATTCAGGCATACCTTGTGATAGCCTAAGACCACCTTTTAGCGACATTCGCTGTTCTTTTTCAGGAAAGCGTTCTTTTATATGATTATGAAAATTTTCTAATTTCGATAGGGTAACTTCTGTAGGTAGCTCCACTCGTATATCTAATAGAGCTTCAGTAATCGGTGCATTTGGAAAAGTAGTATATTCGCTCAATTTTTCTCCTTTAATAAATAAAGGTTCTTTTTATTGTTCTCATTCTACCAGAAATTATGTGTTTTGGAGTAAACAAATTTTATAGAACCATTCAAAATTATAACTACCTACTTCTATCAACCCCCACCCTTTTACAGAACTTGTTAATCTGACAGATACTACAGTGTGGAGAAATAGGTTTACAGAGATTCTGTCCGTAGGTTACAAGAAGGTCGTTTATAATCAGCCAGTATTTTGAAGGGAGTTTTTCTCGTAAGGCAAATTCTGTCTCCTCCGGGGTCTTTGTTTTTACATACCCCCACCTATTGATTATCCTGTGGACATGGGTGTCCACACATATACCGGGTTTTTTATAGCCGAGCGTAACAACTAAATTCGCTGTCTTTCTTCCTACGCCTTTAAATTTTAAAAGTTCATCTATAGTGTCAGGGACTTTTGAGTCATACTTTTTTATTAGGTCATGGCATATTGAAAGTATATTACCTGCCTTAATTCTATAGAAGCCAACAGGGTAAATAGTTTTCTCTATTTCTCTCTTTGTGAGCCTAACCATTTCTTCTGGAGTATTTGCCAGCTTAAAGAGTCTTTGGGATGCAGTTGATGTTGTTTTATCTTTTGTCCTTAAACTTAAAATGCAGCTTATAAGCACCTTAAAAGGAGACCTGTCATTTTTTGAAATTTTAGTTACGATAGGAACTTCCCATTTCTTAACCTCTCTTTTTAAAATTTTTATGGCAGTATGAATAGAGTTATTGTCCATTTCATTATTTCTTTCTCTCCCCAATGTCAATTTCCTCCGACGCCTCCTTGTTTGAGTGATTCTTCCTTATCAAAGGGGGGCGAAGGGGTTTGTTCCTTGGCGAAGAGGATTTAGTCAACGAGGGAGACGAAGGGATTGCTGGGCTGTTAAGCCACCACTAACTCTACAGGCAAAGGTTTGTCTATACCAACAGTTTTGCTGACATAGAGTTTTCCAATGCCAATGGTCTTTCCATTTTTATCTTTTTTCAGAATAATACCCTCTCCTGCCTCTTCACATATTACCTCATCTTCAGGATTTCCGAACCAGATATCCGAACCAGATATCCATTGTATTTGAATCCTTGTGGTAATAAACTACTACCTTGTCCATATAACATCTCCCTCCTTTACCTTATCAACAGGATATGCAGCTATTAAAAAACCTTCATTTGAGCCTGCTTTTCCAGTAAAATGGCTTTCTATGGAGATGCATTACAGCAATAATGTATATGTAATCATCATGAATTTCGTAGAGCAAGCAGAAAGGAAATCGCTGCAACAAAAATCGCCTTATACCATCAAAAAAGAGAGGCCATGTATTGGGTGAGGAAGAAATCAGGTCTAATGAGAGTGCAATTTCATCAAGAAATTTATGACCGAGCCCATTTGACCTATTTTCGTAGAATATTGCTGAATCTATCATTTCATCTTCAGCTTCTGGATGGAATAATATCGCCTTCATTTCAGTTTTAATCGTGCTTCCCTCAAGACATCTTTTGCAGGCTTGCATTTAACCTTGCCGCTTTTAATTTCCTTGCTGCGTCTCCTTGCCTCTTTTATCCAGAGAGATTCAACATTTTTATCCTGCTTTTCGTCAAGGCTTTCAATAAGCTTTTCGGCAAGCAATGCACGGGACTTAGTAGGTAAGCCTAACAACTCAAGTGCTATCTTTTCAACCGTTGCAGACATTTAATTTACCTCCCCTATGATTCATTATGTTTTAATTTTTAATTTATTATCATTTTAGCACTTTTTCTATCTCCATTACATATCTTTTTAATTTGCTTATCAGCTTTTTCAGAGTATCTGATTTCCATTATTATTCCTTCCTCTTCACAATCTCCTGCCTTCTGTCCGATAAATAATATGCCTGTTTCCTGTTCAACGGCTGAGGTGTCGGCATTAGATAATTTCCCCTTAACAAAGGGGGGCGAAGGGGTTTGTTCCTTGGCGAAGAGGATTTTGTCAACGAGGGGGCTAATGGGGTAATTCATCTATAAACTTCTTTTCTGTGAGCAATAGATAGAACCTTTACAATTTTGCTGTTATCATCAATGCTGTAAATCGCTCTGTAGTCGCCGCTTCTCAATCTGTAATATTCAGTCTCCTTTAGTTTTTTACAGCCAAACGGTCTTGGATTGTTTTCAAGGGATAGTATCTGTTTACGAATCCTCATTCTTACAGATTCCGGCAGTTTTAAAAATTCCTTTTCTGCTTTTGGGACTATCTCAACAGAATATTTGTCCATTTAATTCCCATGTTCTTTTAAAAAATCTCTGAAAGGTCTGCTTTTGTCCTTTGCCCTGCTTTCAGATATGGCTATATCTATCAGGTCTTCACGAAGTCTTTTGTCTCTTAATATTGCTGACAGAAAAATATCCTGCTCCTTCCGCGCTAATGTTTTAAATGCTGTTAAAAATACTTCTGCTATTGCTCCTTTTATTCCCATAAGTCACCTCCTTATGGTTCAGAATTAATTTCTATAATCCTACTATTAATGATGATACCGCAAAACCAATATCACCCCCTTTTTCTTGTTTTATTTGTGTTTTTTGCTGCGCCTCATTGGTAGTCTCTGCCAAGCTTGATATGGAGCTCTTGGATGCAAGTTCTTATCACAAAAATCAATATCACTTATCAGCCGCAATCCTTCCCAAAGTAGCTTGGCTGATTCTTCGTTTACAGTACGGTCTCTAATGTCTGCACCATGAACAATATTATTTCTGGCTATTCGGAACGCTTCTATCTTTCCATTGCTTAAACCTATCTTTGAAAGAATGTTACGAAGTGCAGGGTTACCCCCTTGCTTTGTATTTGAACAATAGCCAACAAGGGATTCTAATGAAATATTTTCTAATTGTTTGCGTGCATCCTTTGAATATTTACCTTGAAATATCTTAAGTGCTAAGGCTGTCCTATATAGAAACCTTTCAAACGAGGCATACGCCACAATAAAACATACACAAGGCTCCTCAGAAATCATATCTTCTATCTTAGTTCCCCATCTTTTAAATTCATCTAAAGAGTTAGTTATTCCAAAACACATAATTATTTCCGCCTCTGACTTTTTTACAGGAAAATTACCATCTAATCTTCACATATTTAATTTTTCTATTGTCCAGTTGAAAATAACACTGATATCTCATATGTGATGGATACAATATGAGTTTAATAATAGCATCAATGGGCATGAATATATACCTAATGAGAATTATTTGTCAAGCAAATAGTTTCTATTAGAATGTTCAGTTTGTATTTTTAAATATGCATTATTATATGCATGAAAACAGATGAAAAGAGATTGATAGGACTTAGAATTAAAGAACTTAGAAAGAGCAAAGGATTATCTCAGGAAGAACTTGCAGAAAGAGCTGAAACAAGCCCAAATTATTTAAGCCGTATGGAAAGGGGGACAGAAAACCCCACCCTTGATATGCTCATAAAACTTGCCAACGCCCTTGAGGTTGAGATGTGGGAGATGTTTGATTTTGGACATGAGGTCAGCCGGAAGGAATTAAGGGAAACTATGGGCAGGTTTTTGAAGGAACTGGATGAGGATAAACTGCGGATGGCAGTAAAGCTTTTACGGGCAGTGGTGAGGTGAAAGTAGCTTTTCTCTTATGAACCGTTAACAACCATAGTTCCCGTTTCATCTTAAACATATATTTCTACCTGTTATTCGGCAAAAACTTCGTCAAAGAACCTTGCCTTATCTAATAATTTTTGCCATTCTCTATGACGCCTAATGCTATCAATCCTCCTTTTTTTAGGGATGTTAATAAAACGAATGGCTTCTACTGGTCCTAACTCTCTGATAAGAACCTTCATAGCTTTTTTAATTACCATCTCTTCATCCATATACTTTACGCTTTTCATCTTAACCCCTCCTTAAAAGGTCTGCTTATAGTGCAAACATCAAGATATATTGATTGCAGCATTTTATTGCGTCCTTTAATACAAAAGCAGCAGCGTATTTTTGCTCTCTAATTATTAAAAGACTATATCAAACTATATGTAAAATCAAGGGGAAATACCGATATAACCCGCCTTGCCAATGCTCTTGAGGTTGAGATGTGGGAGATGTTTGATTTCGGGCATGAGGTTAGTCGGAAGGAATTGAGAGAAGACATGGGCAGGTTTTTGAAGGAGTTAGATGAAGAGAAACTGCGGATGGCAGTAAAGCTTTTACGGGCAGTGGTGAGGTGATGAGCTCAGTTAAATTTATACTGCATTGAGAAAGTTAATTTGCCAATAATGTTGTCACCTCTACCAAATGATGCTTCTTGCGGGCTTCATCCACAATATCTTCTACCTTTTCAGCAATAGCATCTTCAATCCAATCTGCACCGCATTGTGCACATACTGTTGCAGGCACATCTCTTACTACTACTACTCCGAATCCTAAATCTACGGTAACTGTGGCTTTCCCCTATTGCAAGACAGATAAAAACGACTGTTGTCCCATTTTCTTTTCCACTAAATAGTTCTTGCTTCTTAATATTATACTTTCAAGGCAAAAGCAGATAAGTTCGTTTTCTTTTCCCCATTGCTTGCATACTTCAGGCAGGTCAGTGTTCTTTTAAGCGTTTTATTATCTCCTCAATATAATAATCAGTAATCCAGTAGCCTTTTCCTCTGAGATTTAAAAGTTCCTTTCGTATATCAGCCAATAAACCATTTTTGTATGCGATTCCTATAATAGTAGTAGTTCTAAGTGGTTCAAGTCCCATTTTCTTGGCAAGATTTACCCCTTTTCTATCGTCCATTAATACCTGTTTTATATTCATCTCCTTTGCAAGGATTATTGTCTCTGCCTCGCCTTTATCTACTATAGCATCTAAGGCATCAACTGCCATACGGTCTTTAACTTTTACAATCTTTATCCATCTTGGGCAATGCCCTTTCTTAATCTTATAAACTTCCCTGTAAACCTCTTCAGAAATATAAATAGAAGTGAATAGGTGTTTTAAAATGTCTATGCGGTTGATTTTGGTAAGTACAATTAAAGGTGAGGAGTTACTTACGACCTTCACGTTTCACGCCCTCAGCTACTTTGCCTATTAGTTTGTATTCATCTAATATTTCTTCTTCAGTGGGTTCGTAAAATGTTATTTTCTTTTCTCTTAGAAGGTCCATGAACTTCCATTTGTTTACGCCGGCAAGCTCTGCTGCCTTGCCAAAAGAGAGAACGCCATCGGATAAAAGGCTTATTGCAAGGGTCTGCCTTGCATTTTTTTCAAGCTTTGCCTTGGTGTATCCCTCTATCTCAAGGGTGGAATATACATCCTCTGATATGTCTATGTTCAATCTTGCAGTTTTCATATCTGCCTCCAAAAGGTTTAGTATTGCTCATTTTAGCATAAAAATACACTTTATTGAATCCATTATTATATGTCTTTTACTCTGCCTGCCGGATAATGCGCCTGTGACTTTTCTCTATTGCAAAGCAGAAGAAAAATGTCTGTTCCAATTTTCTTTCAAAAAAATCCTTTCATATACCTCCAGGAACAATAATGTCTCCCTCTCGAACAAATTGCTTAACACCCTCTATTAATTTTGAACGCTCATCTGAACACACAAAAATAACATCAGGATATTCTTTCTTCGCAATTAAGTATGCTGAAAGTTGGGCTAAGTCAAAAATATTAGGAACCCATGCTTTTCCAAGGATAGTAATTGCCTGCCCTATCATTTCTTCTGTAAATTCTATTCTTTGCATCTGCAGAATGTCTTCGGCAAATCTACTGCTAAGAGCATTAAACTCTTCTTCGGTAATTGGATCATCTTGTTGGAGGGGATATTTCCACAGACGATAAAAAACCTTGCGTATCTCAATGATAGCAAGGTTTAAATAAAATAATTCGTGTCTGTTATTAAAGAGGTTGTTTACTATGTTAGAACCAGCCTCCTCTTTATATCGTTTTAGAAATGCGCTTGTTTCAAGAAAATACTTTGGCATTTATTCATTATCTCTTTCCTCTGAAAGGAGCTTTGATAATGATGGCAACTTCTTTGTTATTTCCCAGACTTGTTCTATAGAAGGAGCACCGGTAGCCATTTCCTGCAACCTCTGATTTAGCACTTCACGCCCGTACAGAGGATTTATTAATCGATTTGGTAAAACTAACTTTTTAACAGAATCTGCCTGGTTTTGTTCAAGAACATCTAAATAGAATATTATATGCCACTGCCATTTATCTAAAAGTTCATATCTTAATCTTCTTTCAGATGTCCAATTTTCTTCAACCATCCCTAACCCTTCTGACAATAAGGAGGATGATGTATCTATTTGCTGAGTATTTAATATAGGTTTCATAGTTTTATTGTACCTCAATCCACGACTGCGAATCAATGTTCATATCAACCACTGGTTGATTGTTGCGAATAGTTTTCTGTACCTTCCCAATAAAAGTGAATTGATGAGAATATTCCGCACTTTCAATATATGCCCCTGCATGCCGTATCTCAGCCATATCTTTGCCAGCCAGAAGTTCGCTAGGCTGAAACGGTTGACCAAGTTTCATTGGTGTGGCATATTCTTCATATAACTGCCAGATAAGCTGCTCAACCGAGGCTTTCGGTGCATCTATTTTAAGGCCGAGTTCTTTTGCCTCATCCCGGTCAATAGGATATGCATGTATGGTAATATCTCCTGTAATTTCATTTATGATTTTTTTTATTTTTTGACTTTCTTTTGTTTTATCCATATGGAGAGAAAGAAGCCTTTCAGTCAAAAGCTTTGCCATCCTATATGCACGATATGCATTGCCGATAGACAACGGATGCAGTTTTTCAACCAGCATTTTATAAACATCTGCCATTTGACCAGCTTTTACGCCGGCCTTCTCTTTTGCAAATAAAAAATAAGAATTTAAATCTTCCACGCTCACTTCAAGAGGCTGCTGGGGATTAGCAGGATTTGGTGGATTAAAAGGATGTCCAGTAGTAGGATCAACTGGCGTTAATTCCCCAAGCTTCCCCATAACAATTCTATCCGCTCCAAGCGCAATAAGTGTTCCAGCGCTATGTGCTTTATACGGCACCAATACTTCAAATGTTTCGCAGTGATTACGAACTAATTTTACTATACGTATTGGCGCCAGCATGTCGCCGCCACTTGTGTATAAGAACAAACTTATCTTCTTTACTCTGCCAATTTTTTCAAGATGTCTACTTAACAGTGGTACAATATCACCTGCAATCCTCGTAGCAAAAGGCTGCCTATCGCCAGTAATATAGGTAATAAGCCGAGAGTTAAGCTCTTTTTCTAATTGTTGAATGAGGTCTTTTTTACTCATAATTTGATGTAAGTATAGCAAAAATTATTTTTTTAGCAATATTAATTTACTTTTCCCCACTTTTTTTGCGGCTTCACCAATTATCTCAAATTTTCTTATAACAGCACTTGATACCATATCGTTTTTCTGAAAATTATCAAAGTCAATACCTTCAACAAACTTCTCAATAGTCTCCATAGCCTCCATAGCCTATAAGATATCCTTGAGATAGAGGGTGTAATCTCTCATAAATAAGCTGCCTCTTTTAATATGCTCTCTTTGATTTCTTTCCTAATAGCGCTTTCAGGGACAACATCAACACGGCAATTTAATTCTTCTTCAAGGAATAAAGAAAGACCTGTTAAATCTAAAAGATTTGCCCCTTCGTCAAATTCTACCAACACATCAAGGTCGCTCCCTTCTCGCTGCTCACCCTTTACATAAGAACCAAAAACACCTTTGACCTCGGCTTTATACCTCTGCCTTATTTCTGTTTTCAAGTCTGATAGTATATTAAGAATTTCGTTAATCCCCTTTGCTTTTTTCTGAGCAATTTTCATCATCTGCCTCCATATCCTTAAATCTTTAATTGCAATTTTACCTTTTCCCATCCACAATTGCAATCTCTGCCTTCTGCCCGCAGATAATGTGCCTGTGGCTTTTCCCTATTGCAAGACAGAACAAAAGTGCCTGCTCTGATTTCTGTCCCAATTTCTAACTCATCCTTCTTCGCGATTAAACATCTATACCATTATTCCTAAAACTATAATACTCGTTATTCCCAATGATAATATGATCCAATAAAGCAATATCAACTGTCTTAAGCGCTTCTTTTATGGCCATTGTCACCCCTCTATCATCTTGCGATGGCTGTAACGCGCCAGAGGGATGATTATGAGCGATGATAACGCCTACCGCATGATTATAGAGCGCCCTTTCTACAACCTTCCTCGGATAGACCACAGAACGATTAACCGTGCCGACCTTGAATGTTTCAACAGCTATTAACTGATTTCTGCTGTCTAAAAAGAGCATTTTAAACTCCTCGTCAACCGCTCCTTTCAATGACGCTTTTAAATAATCATGGACAACTTGAGGAGACGAAAGCAGATTCCTGTTATGAATTCCGTTCTCCGCATAAAGAATCGCCACATCTTTTAATAATTTCAAAAATAGCGCTGTATGTCCTGAAATTTCTTTTATGCTCTGCAGTTCTTTTCTGTCCGAATCCAATACGCCATTAATCGTCTTAAAACGAGACAGTAATTCTTTGGCAATCGGTTTTGTATCCTTGCGGGGAACAGCATAAGACAACACTAACTCCAGCACTTCATAATCCAGCCAGCCATCTATCCCTGACTTTTCGTATTTCTCCTTTATCCTCTGGCGATGGCCAAGATAACTTAGTTTCTTAGCTTCACTCATATCACCTCTTTTCCGCGCCCGTTAGAGAGAGGAAACGCTTCAATCTATTTTTCAGATAGCGCTTACCCATCCCCGACTTAAGATATTTTTCCCGAAAACACGCGTCTTGCTCATTTAAACATGCCTCGTAATATATCAATACAAAAGGTCCACGATTTTTAGTTGACGACACCTTTCCTTTATTATGTTGATTGAAGCGTTTCCGTAAATCATTCGTTGATCCTGTATACCACTTACCATCTTTTTGACTTTGTAACACATATGTGTAGAACATACTTATTGTCTCTCTAACGGGGTTAACTGCTCGCTATACTTCTCCCAATCCGGCAAAAACGCTAACATTAGGCTTTTAAAGAGCTTGCCATGATTCGGCACCTTTATATGAAGAAGTTCATGCAACACAACATAATCAATCAAATTCCTGCGCTTCTCAAGTAGCTCGGAATTAAATGTAAGACGGCCGCTTCCCGAAAGCGACGCCCATTTTGTCTTCATCGGCCTTAAATGTATTTCTTTGGGCTCTACTTTCAGCTTAATCGCCCAATCCCATACAATGGATTTAAAATCTTTTGCCTCAATCTTGCCATCACTCATCAACCCCGTTAGAGAACAATTTTTGCTACCATAACCAGCGACCTTATTTTGCATGTTATCACCGTTCCCATTTATAGCTTTCTCTAACGGGGTCAAAACACCTGACATGAGCTATCTCCCTATTTTCAATATCTTATCCACCAGCCCGACTGCCTTATCTTTATCAATCGTCCTGAGAAGAATCTTATATAAATGTGCGGTCAACTCCCGCGCCTCTTTAGCGTTCACCCGCCAGTCAGGATTTTGGCTAAACGCGCCATCAATTTGCACCGCCAACTCATCAGCATTTTCAATCTCTTCTTTTTTAAGAATCCAATATACGGTGAATTTCTGCGCGTCAAAATTCTTTTCAGCCTGTTCCTTTTTAGCCTGATTAATCTCTTCTATAATCTTCTCAAGCCTGATTAAAGCTTCCTGAGTAGAGATTTGACGGTCGTCATACAACTCCACAACCACCTCAGCCCGCTCACCGATAGAAATCAGGTAAGGAAGCGCATCCTCGTTATCCAACACAAACTTCTCAATGCTCTTTCGTAGATTAATCACTTTTGTGTTATCCGAATCATCGTCTTTTTTTAATGCCTGCAAAGTATCTTCTTTAATCTCATAAATCTTATACGGCTTTGGTATATCATAGTTCTCAACAGCTTTGCGGACAAGCATCTGGGTCTTTCTCATAAGCTCTTTATCCACCACAACCCTCTTGGAAAAGGCATTTCGGATAATCGTATATAAGGACGACAGTTTCAGATACTTATCCATATAATCCCTGAGGTCTTTGTCTGGTGAAATAATCTCATACAACATCTCAAGCCGCTTGAAGAGCTTATAAAAGGCCTCGCGCCTCTCCTTATCCGTAAAATACTCAACCGCCTGTTCAATCGCTTTATCATCCATCCTACCCTGAATAAATCCCGTTAGAGACAAGTCGCCATCGGCGACTGACGGCCGTCTTTTGCGGCCTGTCTCTAACGGGATAAATCCCTCGTATTCTTTGGCATTATTAGTAATAATAGAGATAAAGGCTTCCTTTAACACGCCGATATTCTGGATCACGCTTCCGACTACATCCGAATCAAATGCCAATGCCTTCTCAAGCTTT
>Ga0209520_10000160_pt1 | contig 35219 bp, 50 predicted proteins | sample Rifsed16ft1_FD_184009 | JGI IMG/M metagenome (GOLD analysis project Ga0209520, IMG submission 184009) | Soil microbial communities from Rifle, Colorado, USA - sediment 16ft 1 (version 2) | ecosystem: Environmental > Terrestrial > Deep subsurface > Rock core/Sediment | place: Rifle, Colorado...
ATTGAATCAAGATGAGTATCAATTACAGCATGAGTCTTTGTCCCTATTCCTGATATATTACTATGATTGATATTTCCTTCCACAATATCAATGTCAACTTCATTATTTACTGTATCATCTGTAATCATAGCTTTTGAGCTTCCTGCATTTACCTTTTTAAACTCTAAATTTACTCCTGCCTTCTGTTTGAATACTCCTACTCCTGCTATTCCTACATTGCTAGCAGTATTGGTCTCGCCTCCACCCCCACCACCACCGACGGAAATCCAGGTATAAGGGGTTTTTGAGGTCAGAATCTTTAAAACACCTGCAACTATATCATACCAAGTTGCTCCCAGCTCCGCAGGGCTAGATCCATTGGGAGCAATATCTCCATGGTAGGTTTGACTTACCTGTATCGTAGGCACTAAACTCTTCTCCTTATTTTAACTTTATTCTTAAACCAACCCCTTTTAACACTTACATCAAAACACTTTCCACACCTACAAACAATAGTAGCTTGCAGACTAGTAGCAGGAGTAAAACCACATTCTTTTGAGGTATAGGCATTAAAACAGTATGGACACTTAAGCTTCATATTAATTCCCTGCTCCAACATTATCTTGAAGCACAGCCCCAGTTGTAGATGTCCCTGCATAGCTTACCAACTTCAGTGTCCCAGGATTTGTGCCAACTTCTGCTCGGATACAAAATTTTCCTGCTCCAGGCGCAGTGACTGCTACTGTGCATTTTGTCAAAATAAATGGGAGGGCAGAGTCACCTGTCTGCCTAAAATAAACAGTTGATACATAGTTACTAGATACAAGAACCCCAACCTGTAAGTATCCATCTCCTCTCCAGAAATTCTCGGAGTTCTTATATAGAAAGCTTCCATTAACATCTATGCCTGACCCAGAGAAATCAATCGCTTTCGCGCTTGCTCCTAAACTCCCAAACTTAATTCCCTTTTGTGGAGCGATGAAAAAACCACTAGCCGCGTCCAGCTTTAAATCTCCAGCATTATTAACTATACCTTTGCCAGCAACGGTAAAAGTTAAATCCATATTTAAAAAATTACTTGGTTTTCTTAGTGGCATCTTCGTCCTCCCAAATAACTGTAGACTTCTCAAAGTCAAAGTCTATTCTCTTATCAAGTGGAACATCTACGAATCCAGAGATGTTTCTAACCTTAGCTTGCAAATCTACAACCTTTTCGTTTACTACCTGCTGAAGGGTATTTAAAAAATCCTCATAAGCTTCCATTTTGATTCTTAGTTCAAACAGTTTTTCTATCTGTTCGTAAGGTAATCTCTTTTTTCTTTTCATATTCCATCCTTTTTAGTTACCCATATATCCAAAGTTCAAATGTTTCAGAACCTGCCTGACCTCTTATAAAGAATTTTGTTAATACTAAACTATCTTCTTTTACTGATCCAGCTAAAAGCTTTCCTAATCTTTCTTTTCCATCTCTGGAATATTCAAGATAGTTAGTTCCATGGTTATTATTTAATTCCCAATACTTTGGCTGAAAAGGTAATGTTAATTCTTTATACACAGTAGTTACCCCCCCAGATATATCTGCCTCTGTATAAAACATGCCATATTGATAAGTATCATCCATAAAATCCTCCTATGTAAGACTGATTCTCCTTTATTTATCATCACAAACCACCTTTTGAAATTCTTAAACACTCCTCATCTGGAAGTGCAATATCCCATAAAACAAGTTTTTTCAGATAGCCTCTATACTGCATAGGGTCGCTCAGGTTTTTTACATTCCCAATCCAAACATCTGTTCCAACATCTGTCATAGAATAACCCATCATATCTAATATTCCAGTTACTCTAAGAGCATCGCCTATGAAAATTTTTACAGTCATTCCCTCCATTTTATAAACAATATTATGTTTAATATTGTAAACATAATCGCTACCAAACCAAGGAGTTTCAACCACATTATGAAAATTTACTCCGTTTCCACGAATAAGCGAAGCTGACCATCCATAATCTTCAACATCAACAGTAAAACGGTAGGGACCAGCTATTAATCCGTTTAGGTTTACCTTCCCCATTACCTCCCCATTAGCAATTGTATCAGTAAATAAACATTCAGTATACAATGTTAAATCACCTGTAATTGCTAAACTGGAATGGTGTGGTATTGTTATATAATTATTACCGACATCCTCAGGATAGCCAGCACCAACAGGGAAAAACATAGCATCACCCAACAAAGCATGGTTTTGCTCTGTTACATTTCCTACAATTGTAAGTGGGTGATTATATTTACCATAATCTCTTGTAATCTCCGCCTGAGTCTGAAAAAAACAAGCTAAGACACAGTTATCTGGTTTAATAATCATATCTCTTGGCTGCAATGTTTTATGTCCACCAGTTTTTAAGCCCATTTTAAAACATTCTCCGTATTAGTTAAAGAACACGATCTTTTTATTTTCATAAAAATTCCCTTTTAAATTAAATATTGTCCATCCCATAGATTCTTTATCCCACAAGGATTTAATAGTTTTATTAATTTTGAGCTTTTTTTGTGGATTATCCCACCCTAAAATTAAACAATTGGGTCGGAAATGATAATTATCAAAAACTATCCACATAGAATTCTTAATCATTTTTCCCTTTTTATTCTAAATTGTTATCACCTTTTTATTCTAAATTGTTATCACCTTTCCCCAAATAACCCGATTTCCGCTTTTCTAATGCAATGTGTCTACAGTCACCTATATATTTATGACCAGGGCAGTCACAAGTATAATTTCCTGATTTACCTTTTGTAACTTGGTATACAACCCCATGTTTGGTTTTACTTTTATATTCCGGCATTTTTATTCTAAACTGTTGTCATCTCTTGCTTTTTATGGTTTTTAAGACTCCACCATACTCCTCTACATTGATTCGGATAACACCAGACTGCTTTTTTTGTTTTATGTGAGAGAAGATAGTCTCTTATTTCTTTCTCTTTTTCAGTTAATTCGTCCTCATGAACATGATAAAATGTTCTTTGCTTAGGTTTAAAACAAAGCAATAATCCCTCACCATCTTCTGCCAATTTATATTTTGTTACTCCTTTTTTCCGATGTTTCACGTGAAACATTCTCCTTTTATTCTAAATTGTTATCACCTTCTAATGCCAATACAATCTCGTCTTGTGGATATAATGCAAGGGGATAACAATATCCCTTTCCAATTGCTTGATTAATATCAATATCAATTATCTTATTGTTTTTATATTGGTCTAGGGCTATATGACAAAATGAATGGGTAAACACTTCTTCCCGATGAACTTCTGGCTGGGCTCTGGAATATATTTCCGAGACAGCTCCAAGGACTGTAGAGTCCTTGATTTTATCTATCCCCCCCCATGTCTTGCCATGTAAAATATTTAAAAGCGCCCGATAGGCTAAACGGACAAGTTTTGGATCCGTAAGATCATACTTCTTTGAAAGGTCCCTTTCTTTTGTGATAAGATAATTATGACTCATATGAAGGGCAAGAGATATTTCTTTCTTATTCCACCCCTGACGCCGAAGGGTAATATATGCTCTATCTACTGGGGAGAGAGATTGAATGTCCTCATCCTGAAAATCTATCTGTGGTATACGATTATCCCCCTTTAAGTCTTTCATCAGAGGCATACAGTGTATGGTGTGATATAAACATCATACCATTGGTAGTGGTATAAAAATATCATGTCAAAAATCAAATGTCAAGTGTTTTTTTAGTTATGAAGAAAGAACTTGACTTTTGATTTTTAGAATAACATAATGTAAAAAAATGCCATGTGAAAAATCTCAAAAAAATAAATATAATCAATAGACAGGAAGGCATTCTCATTCACATGGCAAGCCTTTCTGTTCTACCCCCAGCTACCCCAAAAGGGACTTAAGGGGTAGCTGGGGGACTAAAAAATTAATTATGGGGGTATAGCTCAGTTGGGAGAGCGTCTGGCTTGCAACCAGAAGGCCACCGGTTCAATCCCGGTTATCTCCACCAAGAATTGAATGAATGAATTTGTGAGAGAACAAAAAACCCCGCTGCTGGATCCAGATACTGTGGGGTTTTTAATTTTATATAGAACATTACATAGAACATTACATGTTGCATTAGAATCTATAAATTGGATAGTTTTTTTGAGATAAAAAAATAGGAGGTACCATGAAACAAATACTTAGAAAGCAAGAAGTTGGATTTACGCAAATAAAAAATGAGATTGCAATTGATAAAAATTTATCATGGAAAGCAAAGGGTTTATTTCTTTATCTTTATTCCAAACCTGATGATTGGAATTTTGCAATTGATAGAATAGTAAAAGAAAGTAAAGATGGAATCCGAGCAACTAGAGAAGGTTTAAAGGAATTAGAAAAAAACGGATATTTAAAACGACAAAAAAGACAAGATGGGAAAATGGAATATTATATCAGATATAACCGAAATTTTACTTCACCAAAACCGCAATCTGCAATAATCCCAATCTGCCAAAGTCCCAATGTGCTAAAACGCCATTCTGCTAAAATGTCATCATATAGTAATATAGATAGTACTAGTAATAAAGAAGAAGATAGTAATAATAAAGAAAAAGAAATTAATAAAGAAAAAGAAAGTCCTTTTTTTTCTAATCCAATCCAAACCCAAAACCAACCCCCACCCCCCCAAGAACCACCAAATTCTCAAGAACCAATAAATTCACCTAACCTTTCTACAGAAGAACCTACCGATGAGCTAGAAGATAGTCTTGAAGACTATTCTTACCAACCTTCATTTTCTCAAGAACCTTCTTGTGAACTTCCTGTGAAGATTTCAACCCAAGATATGCCCCAAGAACTTCCTAAAGAATGGTTACCTGCCTACTGCCGGGATATTCTTATTGACCTCAATTCCAAATTAGGCACTGATTATAAACCCATTCCAGCTGTTAAGCGACTAATCCGGGACCGTTGGAAAGAAGGATACCGTGAAATTGAGCAGTATAAAACCGTTCATACTAATATGATCCAAGCATGGTATAAGGATCCAAAAATGAAGCATAACCTCAATCCTACTACTCTTTATAGCGAGAAATTCCAAAACTACCTCAATTGGACGAAAATTAAAACTCAGAAAACTTTCACCGGCCCCGATGTGATTTATAATTACAATGGGGATCCCATTAAGCCATTGACTCCAGAGCAGAGGAAAGCAAGAGATGAGAGGTATGAGAAACGGAAACAAAAATCACAAGAATTAGGTTATAAAGAAATTCAAGAATTATCTACAGAACAGGCTAAAGAAAAACAGAACCGCCAAGCTGAGGAAACGATGAAGATTTTAGAGAATAAAAAGATTAAGATCAATATTAAAGATGTCCCTAAAATTTTAGACCTTTTTTGTGATTAGAAGCGGTATGGCGAGATTTTTTAAAGTGCTTGGAAGGAAATATGGCATGAATATCAAAAAGTTTGTGGTAAGCAACGGAAACGCAAAATTTGGGGGTGTTTGAATGCCATCACTAGACTATTTTTAAGGAAAAAACTAAATTATGATATACCATCAGTCAAGTTTTGAAAAATGGCCCCTCGAAGATGAAAGCGTCCAAGCGATTACTACAAGTCCCCCCTATTGGAGCCTTCGGCGATATGATATACCTGAAGTAGTGATAGATGGTTGGCAAGGTCAATATGGATTAGAATCTAACATTGATTCCTATATTGAACATACCCTACTGTGGTGTAAAGAAGCATATAGGGTATTAAAAAAGGATGGTATTTTCTGGCTTAATTTGGGTGATAGTTGGAATAATAGAATAGGAATAATTGGAAGGCAAGATAAATCTAAATATGGTGGTAAAAATGATATACATTGTTTAAGAGGTGGAGATAAAAAGTATCTTCCCGGGTGTAAAAATCTTTTACCTCACAGAATAGCTATAGCTTTGGTTGATAAAGGAAAATGGTCGTTGAGAAACGATATTGTTTGGATAAAACCCAATTGCCTTCCAGAATCAGTCAAAAACCGATTTTCAAAAAAGTTTGAGTTTGTTTTTATGTTTGTAAAAAACAAAGATTATTATTTTAATCTGGACGCTGTGAGAGAACCTTATAAAGAAACAAGGGAACATAAAGCATCTCAAAAAGAAATGGATAATTACGATGAAGGGAAAAGATATATCATTGATAAAATGTATAAGGGTAAAAATCCCGGAGATACCTGGTTTATATCTAACCAAATGCTATGTTTCCAGAAAAGTTGGTAGAAAGAATGGTATTATGTTCCACAAAAAAAGGAGATATAGTATTGGATCCCTTTTGTGGTAGTGGAAGAACCATTAAAGTTGCAGAAGAATTGGGTAGAATTGGCATAGGAATAGATTTAGGATACAAATCCATTCAAGAAGAAATATTGGGTAGTTTACAATTAAGCCTGTGATAAATATTGAAACAGAAAATAGAAGATCGCAAAATTCTCAATTTTTATTTCGCAACCAAAGAACGGTTGGATATATTATAATTCACTCCACGACCCGGCCCCACCCCCCCTCTTGTTTGTGTGAAAGGAGAATATTGGGTAATTATTACGCCATTGGGAGAGCAAAGTCATTAAGTATCGTTGAATTTTCTCTTATTTTCTAGGGGGTTACTTGTTTTGCTTCCCATAACTAGTATTATGTAAACCATTTCCTAGCTGTGGATAACCTGTGGATAACCTGTGGATAAGTAGAAACATAAAAGGGGTGGATCCAACTCCTATCCTATCTTGTTCTACCGTTGTTGTTTAGTCCTCTTCTACTGTCCTGTATTGAAAGGTTGTGGATAACCTGTTGATAACCTGTCCTGTGCTGTGTTGTATAATGTTGTATAATGTTGTATAATGTTGTATAGGAATATAGACATACTAAGATATATCAAGAGTATTAGATTATTGTCCTATGTTGTCATATCCTGTCATATCCTGTCCATTCTATACCATATTAAGAAGTTGGCTTCCAGAGGACAGTTTTCTAGCCTTTCAAAAAGAGTAGATAATTCAAGGGTTTGTGGTGATTTTTCTCAAATATGGTAAAAGTGGGGGCTAATTTTCTGTCCTGATTGATAATTGCGTATGTCCTTGCGGAAGGCTAACTCATTGAAATTGTGTTATTTTTTGGTTCTTGAAAACTTGGCACGGAACTTGCAATATAAAAAGAATAAAATTAAAAAATCCTGTAAGACCCGACCCGAGAGGGCAGGCTGGAAAAAAGGGGAAATGCAGATGAAAATAAAATTATTAGAGGTTAAGGAAGCAAAAGGGGAGAAGATTATAACCGCAGAGGATATTTTCAAAATAATGCCCACAGAAGCTAGGGCAGATAGGGAATGTCTATGGGCTATTCACCTCAATACAAGAAATAAAATTATAGAAAAGGAGCTTGTGGCAATGGGAACCGTAAATAGTTGCCCAGTGCATCCACGAGAAACTTTTAAAAAGGCAATTATGAATGGCTCGGTAGGAATAATTGTTGTTCATAATCATCCGTCGGGGGAAAATACCCCCTCGGAAGATGATATTACACTATGGAAAAGATTAGTTGAGGCAGGAAAGATTTTGGGGATCCCCGTTATGGATTTTATTATAATTACCTGGAATGGGTATTATAGTTTACAGAGTGAGTTATCTCATTAAAATGAATATAAAAACGAAAAATAGAATAACAGAGAAGTGTAAAGAGATTACGGATTTGGGATTTGTTGGTAGATGTAACCTCGTATTTCTATACCCACAGGGGGAGGGTGTTTCAGCACGCCGTGGACATTGGACAGGAGATAGCAGAGGCAATGCCGAGAGATACAGACGAGTAAAATTTAAGGGATAGCAACATATAGTTGTTATCCCTCTTTTTGTTACCTGCCACCTGCGGACGGTTGCGGGGGCGGAGAAAAAGAGGAGGCGATTATGAGAGTAATTTGTATGTATTGCAAAAAAGAAATAGGTGAGAAAGAACCACTTTCGGATCCTGATATTTCACATGGTATTTGTGATGAGTGTATGGAAGCGAGATATCAAGGAGGAAAAAAAGTTGGGAATAGAATATTTAGTGAGAATACAATGAGAGTGAAATGTAAGAAATGGTATGAGAGGGGAGAGATTATCCAATTGCGACAATGTGAAATTAGGCAGGAAGAAGTTTTTGGGGATGGGTTTTTATCCTGTGAAAATTGCAAGGAAAGGAAAATTAAATGAAAAAACTTATAATAGGATATTTTATATTTCTAATGCTAATTTCTTGTTCCTGTCCCACTGATACAACTAAAGAGATTCCTCAAGAAGTCCAAGAAGTTCTTGGAAAACATTGGACTCAATGGATATTGATAAGAGCTGACGAGATAAAATGGGTAGAGCCAGGATACCTTGGTAAAAATGAGTGGGGTTATGCCAAATATGAATTTTGTTTTAAGTGTGAACATGTAATGGTTCATCTATATTGTTATAGGACAATTTATGTTGTAGAAAACCTCACAAAAGAAGAAAAAGCTAGGATGCTTGTTCATGAAGCAGCTCATCACGATATTGATAGAGATATTTGTGATATAAGAAGCGAGGAATATGCGAGGAGTACACAACAAAAATTCGATAGGGAAAAAATTTATAAATAAGGAGTTTTTATGTTGCAATACGTAAAGAAAGGAGAACTAATATGAACGGTGGAAAAATTATAATATTACCTTGTGGACAAGTAAAATTCATCAACGATGTAGATATATATATCAATATGGAGAAAAAACAGATAGAGATGTATTGTTACCCCGAAGAAAACATTAGACCCGGCGGGAAAATACCTGAAAAATGTGAGGAATGTTCAAAGAAATTTATAGTGACATTTGATATTATAATAGAAAGAACCGAAAAAGAAGATTCAGCAGGTTGACAATGAGGCAAAAATCCGTTGGAGTTTGCCTCTAAATTGAAGATTGACCACATTCCTCCTTTTTAAAACGGTATATCTTCTTGTTCTACATCGTTTTTTTCCTCAAAATCTTTATTTCCCAATACTTGCATTATATAAGCAATAATTTTTTTATCTTGTTTTTGATTTCCATCTTTATCTTCCCAAGTATTAGTTTGTATCCTTCCTTCAACATAAACCTGTCTTCCTTTAAAAACATATTCTCCGCAGATTTCCCCAAGCTTTCCAAAAGCAACTATCTTATGCCATTCAGTCTTTTCAACTTTATTCCAAGTCTCACTCGTAGCAAGACTAAAATTAGCAACACACAATCCTTGTTGTGTGTATCGTGTTTCAGGATCCTTTCCAACATAACCTATTAAAATTACTTTGTTAATGCTTGACATAATTTATCTCCTTTTTCTCGGTTTTGGTTTATAAGGAACAGAGTCTTCTGCACACCTACAAAAGACCCCATAATTTTCTAATTTCACTTGTTCATAGATATGAAGGCCTATTCTGCGGACAGGTAATTAATCTCCCCGCAAAACTAATTACATATCTCTATTATTTGCCTCTTAAGAGGCAGAAATTAGGAACTCTCTACCTTCGTTATGCGGTGTCCATCGAGCTATTTGCTTTATACTTGTATAGCTCTTAAGAGAGTTCTGGTTTACATCCATACTTAGTCCTTATTCCCTAAAGGCAATGACCAATCGTGCTATGGGTCTTCCACAGGTAGCTACCCCTATAAGTTTTTGATTGTCTTGTAATCCAATAGAAAATTTATGCCCCTGGGCTGATGGGGATTATTTCCATATCCTTTTAATTCCTTCAATGTATTTTCATTTTTTTAGCTTTCCATTCCTGTCCCTATAAGTATTTTCCCATTCACACATTCTAATTGCTGATATAATGTTATAGATTCATTTTTATCGTTATAAACAACCAGATGTGGCATAAATTCTTGTAGAAATTCTACCAAACCGCAAGAGATAAATTCTAATTTAGTCTTGAGATAGTGGAATAAAATTCTATACATCTGATTCCTGTTTTTATCATTTATGCCTTTTATTATAATTCTAATTCCTATAGATTTATTTTCAATTTTTTTATTAAATTCAAAAATTAATTGATCTTCTAAATTTGTCCAGCGGGTATTTGTAATTTCAAATGTGCGAAGTAATTGATCTACTTTTAATTGTGTTTTCATATAAGATACAGTTGTGCTTTTATAAAAATTTATCTTCATATATTTTTATTTTCCTTCCTTTCTATTTTTTACTTAATTTAGGAATTCTATTGTTTTCTTTATTATTATCTATATCTATCCATCGGCTCATAGGGTTCTTCATATTCAATCATATCTTTCCACGCCTCTATGTCTTCCTCAATCTGATTTAAAATTATAATAATTTCTTCATAAGTTTTATTTTCTAGTTCTTCTAGTTGTGGTATCTCTGGAAAATCCAGGGTATCCCAACCTTCTCTCATAATATCAATTCTTGTGTCTTTGTAATATGCTATTTTTTCTTCAATCTTTTCTGTGTTCATTTTTATTCTCCTTTGGTTTTATTGTAGTGAAACAATTACCCCCCGTTTCACCCCCACAACCAATTTCATCATCGTTAACTCTTGGGCATCTTTCTCTATCACAAACAACTTTATACGCTGGTTCACAACCCAAGATTCTATTACTATCGTCAAGACAAATATCTTCTATTACACATCCACATCCAATGTCAGCATTAAATAATCCGTTGTATCCATATTTTACTAAATAATTTTTTATTATTTCTTTTATAGTCTCAGAAAATATATTAAAGGCAGCATTATTTTTGTTATTTTTATTCTCCTTTGGTTTTAAGGAAATGGATTTTTTATCTTCTTTTATTTTCTTTGTCATTTTTATTCTCCTTCTTAAATTTCTCTATTACATTTTCTACGCTTTTTGCTACTATTATATCTGTTTTCAAACCTTCTTTTTCCCCAGCCCTAATAAAATTATCTAAAAAATTAGCTTGATGTTGAGATAATCTTCCAAATAGGGTCTTAACTTCTATTGCCCATAAAATTCCATTATGAATTGCAAATAAATCAGGAAGCCCTTTTTGTGAACCAAGCCCCTGCAAATTATACCACCAGAATATGTGATTAATATTCAACCATTCCTTAATCTGCTTTTTGATCTGTGTCTCTGTGATTTTATGTATATCTACTTTTTTTATCACTATTTGTTCTCCTCTATCTTAGAAAGTAATTTTAGTAATTTTCTCAACCAATATGACACTTCCCAAACTTCATCTTCAAGTTCACTCAGCACCCATTTTTTACCTTCCAAAGGTAAATATTTTTCAGAAGCAAAAAAAGAATTGAATTGAGATGAATATCTATCATAGTCCCCAGAATGACCATAGTCCCATCCTAACCAATACTTTTCAGGCGGAAGCAAATCTTTAGGATAATATCCTCCTATTCCTCCGTAAGTCAAACCCCCATGACATATTAAAGGAATATCATTATAACTTATTTTAGTTAATGGATGATCTATAGGAATTCCCAAATAACAACAAGGGTGATTCCCCCTACAATTAATAATAATATATTCTATGTCATTTTTAATTCCTTGACTCAATATATATGATTCTATTTCTTTATTTGTATATACCATTTTATTTCTTTCATTCATTTTTTACCCTCCATTTTTTTGATTTTTGTTTCCAAGTTTTTTTGGTAGATAACTAATCTCTTAATCTCAGCTACCAACTTATTTGTTAGCCCATCATAATCCCCAATTATCAGTTTTGCTTTTTCATTATTATTATAAAGACTTTGTGATGTTTCTTGTAAGTTTTTTATCTCTGCGAGGTATTGTTGATTTTGAGAAACTAAATCTGAATAAGCAAGGTAATAATAAATAGCCAGAGATGAAACAATTAAGAAAGTTATAACATTGAAAACTTTCCTTGCTATTCCCATAAACTTTTGGACTTCTTTAACTTTAACATCTTCATAATAGACATTCATTGAATCCATTTTATTCTCCTTTCTCTTTGAGTCAATTTTTAATTCGTTTGCTTTTTGTATTTTTAATTATATCATCTCCTCAGCATCTTGGATTGCATTGCGTATATTTTGGAGCTCTGCTTGGTGTGTGGTCATACATACTTCACAAAAGCTTTTAGTATATTTTAGACATAACAGACAAGCTCCCTCCAATTTATAATAATCATAGATAGTCCTATCACACGCTATACAATGACCCCTACTTGTATCTAATACTCTGTTTGAGTAGTCAAATCTCTTTAATAGCCCTTCTTTTTGACTTTTTGTAAATCTCATATTTGTCTCCTTCCCGCCATCACAATATCTTCACTATAAATTTCAATACCTGGAATATTTGCTTTATCTTTTAATGCTCGGGCTACTTGCCCAATTGCTATCTCATTGGGGATAAGATATTGGGGAGGGATTTTTGTAACATCCACAATTCTAAATGTCCATCTCTTTTGCATTGATATACCTGCTACCTTTGGCGTGAAATCTGTTAATATTATAGGGGCAACATAGAGAGGTTCAGCGAGTAACTCATCTGCCTCTTTTTTATTGCCTTCTGTTTCCAATATTAGGGCTTCTCTTAATCGTTCTTCTTCTTCTCGTTTATGGGCTATTTCTCTTAATCGTTCTTCTTCTTCTCTTTTAATTCGTTCCTGCTCAGCAAGATATTTACTAATTTGTGGTTTTAAAAATGCCTCTGCTTCCTGTAAAGGTATATCGGCTTTTCTCTCCTGCTCTAATATTTCTTTTTTTGCCTCATCCATTTTCCTTTTCATCGGTTTAAAGACATTTTCAATTTCCTTTCTCAAATCCTTAATTACTAATAATATGTTACAAGCTTGCTGATAAGTAATATTATTAATAATCAAGATTGCCCTTGCTGCCTCTGGAACTGTTAATGCCTTACTAATTGCTTCTGATGTTATTTTTTCCATTTAAGACTCCCTTCTCTTTTTTCCAATTATTGACTGTTAAAAAACTCAAGAAAACTTGTTGATTATGTCTTAATTTTTCTGTGTGATCATCCAATTTATATGTGCTATCTTCATTGAGATATAGGGCATAACAGGTTATTGTAGATTTACCATCATCATATACTATATCTATCGTGCCTCCATAAAAATATATTGGATGGAAAAGAGTGATTTCAAAAGCAGTTTTATTTTGTCTTTCAATAAATTTATTACCCTGCTCATCTATGCCTTCTTTTACTAGTAGGGAATATCCAGCTAGTTGAAGTTCCGTGCAAGGATTTTTTGAACCGCTTTTAATATCAATAATTATCATATGATAGTTTAAAATCCTTTATAAATTTCTCATAGGCGACAAGATATGTTTTCAACACAGGATCAAGTATTTTCTCGTCTAAAACTTTCATGTTATAAAGATATATCATTTGATGAACATATTGTCCTCTAATTCTATTATATTCCGTATCGTTGCCAAAAAAATTATAAGGCAATATAGAAGTTACACCTGGAATTTCAATATCATTATAGGAATATTTATGTGTCTCTTTGATAAATTTAAACATTTTAATTATCTTAAATCGTCTATTAAGCCCTTTATCTTGTTGATGAAATAAATCACTCTATCTCTCCTTTTTTCATCAATAGACATTGTCTCGTTAAAGATTTTATCTAGACAGACCCAGATTCTATCTAAATCGTCTTGTTTTTCTCTCTCGTCCATTTTATTTCTCCTTTTATGTTACATCAATATGGAATACCCTTACTTTTTAATTCTTTATCCGTCGGTTCTATAACTTCCAGAGATATTATATCATTTCCATATTTCCCTACTTTATATTCAATTTTCGCTTGCAAACCTATTTCTAAAGCTCTTTGAGCCTCCATGGCAATATTTTCAGAAAAGGTATTATACTCATCGTTAATACCACTTCCTAAAATAGTATATTTCTTCCAGGGCTTATTATCTTTTTGACCTGTTTTTTCTGTTACATCTTTAATATATGTGATAATTAACTTGTTTTCTGTAGCTGTTTCTTGTTTCGTTTTTTCTGCTGGTTGACTTGTTTGTGGTTTTGCCTGTGGAGGTTGAATGGGAGATTTATCATGGCTTATATTTTCATCAGACATATCTTCTATATCTTGAGTGAATATATCAGATGCACCCACTACTGTGAGAATGCCATCTATGAGTGCCCTTTTCTTTGCCATTTTCAGAATGGTATTTGCGAGATCGTAAGGATTAGTCCTTACCTGCTTTATCTCACCATCTTTTTTATATTTTAGTCTTTTTTGTGTTTCTAAAGTTTCATTCCACTCGGCCTCTGATATAGCAGTCCGCCATTTATATTTTTCTTCTTCTGACGAACATTCCCCAATCCCAGCTCCCTTAAAAATCCCTGATTGAGTAAGCATATTACACTTAACCCGATAACGGATTATATCAACAGTAGATAAATCTTCTACTTGAGGATCTGCTGACAATCTGAAAGTCATCATAATCTTCTCCGCTCCAGATTTAAATAGTGCGGGTTTGTCTCCACATCCAGGTATGATCCCATAATGTTGTCCCCCTTTCATTACTGCCTTCATTACTTCTTGAATGAGATTAACCTGCTCCCTTATCTCCACCGCCGTCAAGGGCATTTCTTCATGCTTTACTAATGCTATTTTTGTATCTTCCATATTATTCTCCTTTTTCTAGTTTTTGGTTAATTATCTTTTTCAAATGTGCCAATTGTCTTGTATCTAATGAATTCTTGATAAGTTACAATCCCTATAAATAGATACAATGCGGTTTCAATATATCTATCAAGAGACTCAGGATGTTCTGTATACATCCTCTCTCTTTTTCCATGCAACCTCACCATATCTTCCATTATGCTTTCTTCTATCTCCATAGAATATACTTTTCTCATTTTTTCCACTCCCTTTCATTTTTTGTATTTTCCATTTTATCCTCCTTTCTTTTCTATTTCATCATATCCAAAATTACTTGTCAAGTTATTTTTTACATTTGTCAAAGATTTTTCTTGACATTTGATTTTTAGTATGTTAAGTAAATATTTATGAAGAGAAAAAAGATAAGATTGCCTTCTTCCTTTCCTGCTACTTTACGTTACTGGAGAAAGAAAAAAAGATATACACTACAAGAATTGGCTGATGTGCTTGGGGTCAGTAGGCAGGCTATTAGCATTATGGAAAAGAAAAGGAAAAATATTACTGTAGAAAAACTTTATGTGTTGGCTAATAAATTAGAAATTTCTATCAGTGATTTATTACCAGAAAAAAAGGAGTATATGTAGCTATTTCTCTTATTTTTCCATTACTTTCTTCTTGTAGGTTTCCATCCATGCTCTGCACCCATCCGAGCCCGGACGCTGGATTTTGCTTTACCTTTTGTATCAGAAAAACCTACAATTTCCTTTGTTTTTTTATTAATTATTGCCCATCTGTTACCGTGTTTATGTACTGCGTAAGGCATAATAATTCTCTCTTTATTTTTTTATAAGTTCTGAAATTATATGCTTAAAGTTGTCGTCTACTGTTTTCTGAATAGCCTTAAAATTATCATCTGTTGTTTTTTGATTTGTATCTATTTTAACATCTATTTTCTCAAGGTGCTTATATATCTTCTCCATGTTGTTGACTGTGTGAAGGGCATTAAGTTCAAAAACCTCTCTATTAACAGTCGAATTTCTTATTTCTTTAATTTTCTCAGAAAAATTAAAAATTGCAAAAACTCCAGATAACATAACAACTCCCAAAATAATTAACTCTATAATATTTTTTATGTCCATATTATAATTATAAACAATTCACATGCAAACAATTATTCTCTCTTTCTATAACTATATTCTTAATTCCTAATCCACTATCATCACTTATCGCTTCTGAAACAATTTCTACCTCGTCATTTATTAAATTTGTCCCTCCCCCAATATCAAATGCCTTTCCATAGAAATGTGAGGATGGTTGTATTGTTTCACCCTTTTTATTCACCCCATATCTGATATAATCAAACAAAACCTCTGCGGGCATAGGTGGATTTATAAGTATTCCAACACTTAATAGTTTTGACCATGTTCTTTGCCAGGAGTATATTTCTCTTCCTTCATACATTATTGTATCGTTAAATTGACAAGTTTTTATCTCTGAAAATTCTTTGTCTATTCCTTTTTTCTCTGCATAATCTCTAATTACATTTAATTGCCCCTGTGAATCCCGCCTTACAGATGTTACCCAGGCATAATGCTTATACTTTTCAAAATAATGTTCTAATCGGGCTATAACAATATCGGTAATAGGTGTTCTAAAACAGCTTGGTTTAATTTTTAGATATTTATTTTTTTCTGGGTTCATTTTTTTTCCTATTGTCCAAACATTCCTGACATATGAATTTCTCTGTTGGGTTCCCATCCTCAAAACATTGAAGAAGAATTGCATTAGTTTTTTTACATTTATAACACATTGTATTCCATTCAATAGAACATGGCTCTGTCGGTGAAAATTCTTTTGCACTACTATTTGAATTCTCCAACAATGCTTTAATGTGCGCCCTCATAAATATCTCTTTCATATCCTCTATCCTTCCATACCCAAAATTTAGAATAAAATTCCAAAAGATTTTAAATGTAACCCATTCACCATTTCTAAAAATTCTACCCTTAATATTTTACTTTTCTTTCAAGAGTCTATCTATCATCTGATTTTTCTGTGAAGAACCAGATGAACTTCCAAAATAATATTGAACTACACTAGTAACCATACCTGCAAGCGTTCCCAACATTATCAATAATGCATCTTTGGCTGTAGGAGGAACTGTAACAAAAATTAAAGTGATTAGAATACCAAAAAATCCAGTGATTGCAATTATTGCTAAATTGCGAGGAGTTTTATCTTTTGTTGCAATTTCTCTTTCCCTGGCAGATTTTCTATCTTCTGATAGAATTTGCTCTAATTCGTTTTGTTTACCCTTGAGAGAAAGTTCATAATCCTGTAAGGCTTTTGCTGTCTTCTCTATCATCTCATTGTCTTTTAATATACCCGTTTTTTGAAGAACATCAACAACCCCGCCAGCTAAACCTTTATCACCAAATAAACCCTTGAAAATGTCTAAACTTATTATGCCCATTTTATTCTCCTTTAATTTTTATTGTAATGCTTCCTTTAATCCCCCCAAAAATTCACTTCTCTTTTTTATCTTTCCTTCCCTCTTTTGAAATCCTTGTATTATTGCTACTTTTCCTTCAGTGGAATGTGCATGGAATAATGCTCTTCCAAGAGCTGAACCATGCTTAGCTACCAACAGGGACATCAATTGATTATCAATATTTACACTTTCAGAAAGGGTTGAAATATCCTCTTGGGTTAATTCCTCGCCTTCCATCAATCTTAATAGAATAGATTTATTCTTATAATATTGTATGGCTCTATCTTTTCTAACTTTTTTAATATCTTCTCTAGCCTTTTCTTGTATGCCATAATCAGACACTCTAATAAATCTACTTAATGCAGGTTCTAAAAATGGAACTTTATATATTTTTTCTAATTCACCTTTAATTGCTTGAGGATTATCGCCTCTAAATCTGTATATAGATGATCCACCCATAGAGTTAGCAGTATGCTTTAGCATTGCTATTAATGCCCCCTTTCCACCTGCCTCATACATTTTTTCGGGTAGGACATAACTCCCCTTCCATGCATCATACGGATTTTTACCTGTCATATAATATAACCAATCAATACCAACTTGTATCCATGGATTTAGGCTAGAATATGGCATTTGTCCGTTTGCAAAATCAAGTAAGGATTGATAATCTTCTAATTTCCTAGAATTCATAACATTATAAAATATACCACCTACTAATTGTCCCTGGAAATCGTGTGGCTTAATAAAATATACTGCCTTACCACTTACAGATAATCCCAGAGGAAAAACTACATAATTCTCCATATCTCTATCTGGAATCTTGCTCATTATAGTAGCTACTCCAGTTCCCAAGAAACCTAATTTTGCTATCTGCATTATCGTTTTTGGCAATATATCGTATTTTGCAGTCTTCCATGCATAGGATAGCGGATTTTCTTTTGCAGACTCAATTGCAGCTCTCATTCCTTGAATACCAGCGTTTGAAAAAACAAATAGAGTATTAAGAGTTCTTGTTCTAATTCCACCTTCCAATAAATCGGGAGTTCCTACTCTAGTTCTAATTAGGTGTCCTACCCTATGAGCTGTGGTTCCTGGCATAGTTTCTTTTAAATATATTTTTCCAGCTACCTTAGTAAGTCTTTCTGATATTCTACCGGGCTTATCAAGAGCATTCCATAACTTTATAAAGGGTAGAGTTGCATAATATATGGGGGTATTAGGGTTAGGTTTTCCTAAACTTAATATTTCGCTTGCCATAGCTATTTCTGGTGGTATATCCCTTCCTCTCCAGAATCGTAAAGGAGTAAGCATCCTCTTTTCATACATTTCACGCATTAACTCAGTAGACTCTCCCCTCATTACATCTTTCCATACATGAGGTAAGGCTTTAGGTACTAGCTTCAAAATCTTCCAATAGCTTGCATCAGGTAACTGTTTTGCTGTTGCTGATATATCACGGTAAAATAAATTCCAAATAGCCCAGGGTGGATTTTTACCAACTACCAAGTCTTTAAATGGAACAGTTAGCGTTTCAAGGGTTCGCATAATTAGGCTGGCCTCATGAGGGCTTCTATTAAAACTTTCAGCAATTTCTTTAGGAACATAAAAAGCTTCTACTTTGCCTTCATGTAGATATGATACCATGCCTACCTTTGGATTTATTGGTTCTATCGGGACATTAACTTTGCCATTGAATTTATATTCTGCTAGAAGGATCTGATCTTGAAAACCATTATTTTTAAGCCAATCCATGCTACCCTTTTTAACCATTTTAGTTATAGCAGATTTTAAAAGCACAAAATCTTTCATCATAAGAGCAGTAAAGGGATTTATAATATCTTCAAAAGTTCCTATCTGTTTAAATATCTGCCCGGATACTCCTTTTCCATAAGTTCTCTCTATATATTTATGAGGTAAAAATGTGGCATAATATTTATTATCCTTAATTATTGATATTAGTTCTGGTGTAAACATTTCAGATTGCTCTAAAACAGGTATTATATTCTTTACTCTGGCTTCAACTATTTTATCTATGTAATCTAATATCTGGCTATATTTTTCTTCACCAAATTTATTTTTCAGAAATTCTAATTCCTTTAAAGCAGTTTCGGGGGTATGCCCCTTTGGATTAAAAATATTACTTCGTTCATGTATAACTCTATTAGCAAATTCTACCATTCCAACATCATCTATTGATATTTTATTTTTCAATGCGGGATTTAGAATATTGTTTGTTATATCTCTAAGATGTTGATAAAATTGACCACTAATATAAGGCATTTCCTCTATAAGATATAAGGGATTTTCTTCATTTGAAATCTTCTGCCCCGTTTTTCTTTCTACCCTTTTTATTGCATCTATTATACCACCATTTTTTGTTATAAATTCTCTTTTAATAGCTTCCCATACATTTATGCCCTTTTCTGGAGATTCAAATAATGCCTTGGTTCCCTCTTGCATCATTTTAGTAAGTTCGTTATGTCTACTTTCTATTATTGTATTTTCATTTGTTAATCTATCTTGTATATTTTCATACGCCTTTTTAAATTCAGGTTTTTTATCTATATTCTTAAAAAAGTTATCCACAAAAATAGGAGCTTTTTCTAATAGTAAGGAAGGTTCATTTATGAGAACACTAAATGCATCTGCATATAATTCGTCTGGAGAATATCTATATCGTGTAAATCTAATATTCTCTGCCTCATTAAAAGGTTTCCATATTTGAGATACAACTTTCAATTCGTCCATGATTTGTTTTTTTAAAAGTGGAGAAGATATATCAGATGTCCATTTGATAGCTTTTCCTAATATTTGATAATCCTGTGGTAATTTTTCAACATGATGTCCTATTTCGTGAGCCAAAGTCTTTTTTGCAACTTCTGGAGTTTTGGCTGTTTCTGCCTTTAAATATGTTTTACCTTCTCTATATTGCCCAAGAGCTTTTCCCATTCCAGCTCTTAATTTACTTACAATTGTAGGAACTTCTCCTTTTGAGATTTTTGCTGATAATTCAACAATTTCAGGTAATTCAGAAATAGGTAATATAGATTTCTGAGGAATAAATGGTTTAGCTGGTAATTCCATTTCCCTTAACGCATAATCTCCCATATCAGCAATGGCTGATATTCCACCCGGCACGCCACCTTCTTTATAAAATTTATATTGCTCTAATATTTCCTGCCTTTTACCACTATTCAAATCTTGAATAATAGCTTGTTGTTTTTGAGTTAAGGGTTCATCTCTTAATGCTTTATCAATTGTTTTTAGTGTTTCTTTTTTAAGATACCCCTTATCTTGAAAATATTTAGGAAAGGTAGAGGGGATTGATATAAATTTTCCTTCTTCGTTAGTTACTTTTTTCCCAGCTTCACCCTGTATAATATCATTCCTAACCATATTTAAGGTCTTTTTATGAGATTCGGATAACTTTAGAATATCCCTCTCAATAGGAATTTCTTCAGCCTTTCTTCTCATTTCTACTACAGTTTTGGCATATTCGCTTTCAGCTTGTTCCTTTGACATAGCTGCATATCTATTTAATTTATCAGTATATGCCATTTTAACTAATTCTCTTTGAATATCATCAGCAGGTATATTGTTCTTTTCAATTTCCTTTGCTGATTTTAATATATCCTTTGATGTTATTTCCTTCCCTAATTTTTTAGAGATTTCAAGAGCAACAAATTCTGTATGTTTGGGATGGGTCTCAAGAGATTTTAATCTTATGATGGATCGTGCTTGTTCTGGTGTAAATGATTTAATTGGCTCACTAATGGGGGTAAGAGCTTCTGGAGACATTTCTTTTTCTGTCTTAATAACAACTGTTCCTTCTTCCCATACCCCGGTTACTTTACCACCTTTTTTTTCTATTTCTTTAGGATCAACTTTATATACTATTTGATCCTTGTTATACGATGTTGCTATTTTTCTAGCCATGGCTTCAGCAGTTTCTTTAGCTTTTGGACCCCCATATATATAAGAATCTCTAAAGGGTTTTTTTGCATTATCTACTCTATAATATTCTTCACCAGCAGTCTTATATATTTCTTCTTTTATAGGCTCTGGGGTTTTTTTAATGTCGATAAATTTCCCACCTTCGGGGGGAGATACTTCATACCGTTCTGCTTTTTCTATAGCCTCAAGCTTTTTAATAGCTTCGGCATCATATCGTATTCCTTTTGTTTCTTTACCACCAATACGCCCAAGAACAATACCTAGCCCACCTGCTGTTACAGCTTCTTTATATTCTCCTTTTGCAAGCGGTTCTGTAGCAAATAATCCACCTGTTGCAATTGCTTTTTTAGTAGGGGGAAGTCCCAGACCACTTATCAATTCTAACCCCTTTCCTGTTATAGCCCCTCTAAATCCACCTATTAAGGAATTCACAAGTCCTTTATCAGATTCTCTTAAGGCATCCACTACAGCCATTCCTATGGTAGGTCCCTTTAGTGCAACTATGGGTCCATACTCAGCTAGGGTTCCGGGCAGAGCACCTATGCCCTGTGTAAATTTATCCAGTAAACTATCATAATCCTTAACTTCTTCAATAGATGGTGCAACTCGTTCTGCGGCATCTCTTAAATATTTTTCAGCGATTTTAAATGAATCACTTTTAGGAAGACCTGTTATTGCACTAACTTTATCTACAATTTTAGCTTCCAGTCCTGGGATATTAGCAAGTAAATGATACATATTAGCAAAAGATTGCCTTGCACCTATGCTAATATCTTTACCTAATCGTTTAACTCCACTAATTGTTCTTTCTGGTATTTCTTTTATGGTAGGGACTATTAATTCTTTAATAATGGATGGTCTTTTGGGTTCCTCATAAAGTCCCCCTTGCTTTTCCATTGTTCTAGTAACATTAAATTTTTCAGGTTGAGACAGTTGTCTCCAATCTGGGAGCTGTGATATGTTTTTTAGATAGGATTTAAAAACATTATTTTTTTCTTCATCTGTAATTTGTTGCCAATCGGGAGTCTTTATTATTGATTCCCAACTTGGTAATCCATTCATTTCAATCCACCCTTATATTTATTGATATAATCTTCGGCAGTGCCAGGAATAGGAGTACCAGGAGTAGGTGTAGTTTTTGGATATGTAACAGGTTGCTCTGCTCTCTCTCTCATTATTTTAAGAATATTAGGATCGGCAAGTTGTGATGCTCTAGTCCAATAATATTCCCAAAATTTTTCAAGTTGTTTAGGAGTAATTCCTTCTGTTGGGCTAGTAATTTGATCGGGATTTTGTAAATAGTAGGTAATTGCTGTTTTATTTAATCCTAAAAGTTTTAAGGCGTATTCTTGAGAATCTTTACTAATTTCCACAACTCTATCTTCAATCTGTTTTTTAGTAGTTCCAGCTTTTCCAACTGAATCCTCTGTTGTTGGTAAACCCCCAATTCCTGAAATTCCCTTTTCTCGGTAACCTGCTATACCAGCCTCTCCATATTGAGATTTAATCTGTTGCCCAAGCCCCGTTAACCCTTCTGGGGTTGTTAATTCTCTTTCCCTTGTATCTCTTTCTATTCCAGCTCTATAATGAGAAATATCTATTTTCTTTCCTATCATACTTGTTTCTGTTTCCATTTCGTTCAGCATACCTAATTTGCTAGGAAGGGACATATCCTTATCATCCATTATATTTTTGAGTCTTCTCATAGATTTAGAGGCGTCTGTTTCCCAAGATGACATTGGAGTATATTGAGTTTGTGGGTTTAATCTATTCATAATAGGAATATAAGTATTATTATATACATCCGTTTTTGCTGCATCGGGTAAATTATCGTTTTGCATAATATTTAGAGATATATTTAATTTCTGAATATCTCCTTCTAGCTTTCTTCTAGCTCTTTCTTCCTTCATAGCCCAGATTTGGGTTCCCATTTGAAATCCACCTGCTAACCCACCACCAAATGCACTATACGGATCTTGATATTGAAAATTTGGCATATTATACCCCCTCTTGATAATTAGTTATATCAATCATTAACATTTTATTTACCAATTCTTGTATATCTGGTGTATAAATAATTTCTGGAACATTAACATAATCCCCTCCAGCTGCTATTCCTATCCCTGTTCCTATTATCTGTCCCATTAACTGCATTTGCCCTGCTTCCTTCATAGCTGCTATTTGTGCTCGCTGCCATCTATCTTGTTGATATGGTTGTAATGCAGCTAAATATTGACCTGTTAAATTGCCATACATTCCAGGCGCACCACCTAGCCCAGCTAACCTTTGTTGTTGTAATCCACTTCTAACACCCACCATTTGACCGTATCCCTGTCCAGCCATCTGTTGCTGTCCCATCATCTCTCCACTTAATGCACCCCTTATTCCTGCAGCAGTAGTTAACATACCCCTTCTTGCTTCTTCTCTAGTAATCTCAGCACTTTCTTTAGCTTGACCAAGAGTTTGTATACCAGCAGTAGTTTGCTCATATTGGGAACCTAATCTAGCAGACAATTCCTCTCTTGTCATTTCTTCCTGTTTTCCAAGTGCTCGTTCAAGTCCAGGAGATACAGGTAATTCACCCCTTAATGCTCTTAATTGGTATTCTGAGGTTTCTTTTTGTAGACTATATGTTCTCTGTTGCTCTGGAGTCATATACCCCATCATTTCTTCTTCATTCCGAAATCTCTTAAAAGTATCAGGATTGATACCTGAAAATACCATCTGCTGATTGATAAATGCTTGTTCCATCTGCCATTGTTTTTGTTGTGAAGGCGTCATCTTTGCATATTGGGCTTCCCATGGAATCCGTTCAAGTGTTCTCTTTCCATCAATTTCTACAATTCTATAACCTAAATCTTCCATAAGGTAGGGCATCAATAATTGAGTAAGCTCATCTTGTCGTTTGAGGTTTTCTAATATATATCGTTGTATCTGTGCCTCTGCATCTTCTCCCTGTTGTCCCCAATCTATTTTACTTGATAACCCTTCGCCTGGTCTTGCCATATATTTACTCCTTTTTTATAATTTAATTAATTATAATTATTATTAAAATAAAATTATCTCATATACTCTATATTCAATAGTAAAAGAATTAACAGTATGTCCATTAACAATCCTAAGGTATACACTTTCGGCGCCTACTGTTCCTGTCCTTATTATATAAGAGTGAACACTTGGACTCACTAGTTCACCACCTGTAACATCAACACCATAGGTATATGATTGAGTAGCAGCAGATGAGCACCAAATAGAATGAAGATAAAAACAATGAAGCTCTCCTTTTGTGGTAGAAATAGTAATATCTTGTACTGAATTCGATAGAACAAGTATATTACCAGATGCAACTAGATTAGTAGAAAATATGCTTTGTTCAATTATCCAATTAGTATTATTTGAAATAATTGAAACACCATAATATTGATTTGTTAATATTTTTGTTGCTACACCATCAATAGTTTCAGCACCATTCCCATCTATTGTTACTGTATTTATAGTGGAATCTGTCTTTTTAATGATAAACTTTTTCCCCTTACAACCCACCGCAGTCGGTAGGGTTACGGTAAACGCTGCAGTTGTAGCATCACATAAAATTGTTTTATCGTTTAGGGTAGCAGTATAGGCAGCTGTTTTAGTGACAACAGAATCTTCTAACGCATTTACATTGATATTATAAACAATTATCCAATTAGCATTGTCTGAAATAATATCTATACTTTGATACTGATACTGTAATATCTTTGTTGCTACACCATCAATAGTTTCAGCACCATTCCCATCTATTGTTACTGTATTAGTAGAAGAATCTATCTTTTTAATAATAAATCGTTTATCTCTATTACCTACCGCAGTCGGTAGGGTTATAGTAAAAGCTCCAGCTGTAGCATCGCAGAGAATTATTTTATCGTTTAGGGTAGCAGTATATGCAGCTGTTTTAGTGACTAAATCGGGATATATATACCATTGAGTAGTTTGTGTTAATTGTTTTAAGAGGTATCGTAATCTATGAATTTCGTCTTGTGAATCGGTTGCTAAACTTTCTGCTCCACCGGGATAGGGATCCGCAAGTGCTCTCATGGCAGTTATATTGGTAGATTCGTCTTCTATTTTAGTGTGGTCTAAATTATTTAAAATATTATTAAATTCTGCATTCAAATCAGAGGCATAAAGTTTCTCTCCTGAAATCCAAATTTTAATTCTAGTTAAAAGTCCCATAAATTCTCCTCATACTCAATCTACTGTATATTTATACAGTATTAAAGTCTAATTCCTACAGGTTTGAAATCAACCATTATATTAGAGATAAAAAAACTCTCTCCTACAGTAGAATTATATATTTCGTATTGCACTCTTTTACCAATATTTTCATTTTCAAAAGAGGTATCAGTTAGTTCCTGTCCACCTAAAACATCAGTATCTAATACAAATTCATCTAAAACCACACCAATATCACCTGGTGATATATTTTGAGCTCCTTTATCATTACCATCAATCCATGTTTTCACTTGAATATTCCAATTACCCTTGGGCTCACATATAACTCTAGCTCGTTTATAATGTTTTGTGGTTCTAGCATCACCAAAGGTCATATGTGGGGTTTTAAAGCCAGCATAATATCCATTACCATCATCATTTTTACTTGTAGTTCCCAATTTCCAAATATGTCCACTATAATCTCCTGTTCGTATTTCATATTCCCCTTCACTAACTTTCCATAAAAAGGAACACGAGGCATCATATCCAGAAGCATGAGATTGATTATCTTGTGGCATCCAACCCCCTAAGGGGCCAAGATCAATAAAATAACGCAACGCTAAATTATTATTAGTAACTCCTGGTTTCTCATAAACCATAAAAAAATCAATATAATTTAATGTTGGATTATAAACTGCGTGAAAATTATCTATTTCAGTTAAATTAATATATTCTCGTATCCACCTATCCAAAAAAGCAGGGCGAACTATAGAAGCAGCCTTATAATCTCCATAGGATTCTACTGCCACAACAGAATATATATCTCCATCATCGGTCATTGCAATTAAATCATTTGGAGTTTTAACAATAAGGTTATAATTAGCTAACCCACCAGTCCATGGAGCCTTATAATATCCCCAATAGGCAGTATTTGTTGATGTATCATCTATAATATATGCCTGTCTTTTACTAAAAACTATTAACCTATCACCAAATTCTACCCCCCCTGCTATACCCTTATTATCACCTGTCTCTATATAAAAAGTAAGCACATTTGCATCTGAAAAATCTGCCTCTGCTATTCCATTATTAAGTTTAGAGGCATATATAGTATTAGGCTTTGCACCAATTGCCCACATTCTCTCAGAAGCACCTTTCCCATGAACTATCATCTGAAATGGGAAGCTAGCTCCTGCCCAATCAGTTGGAATATTAGTTAAATCTGAGGTAGAAGCTGCTGATCCATTCCACACTTGGGGTCTATTTGCACCATTGCAAATATATAGAATATTGTTCATTACTGAAAAAGAAACATGTTTATCAATAGTCCAACCTGTTTTTATGGTGGTTGTAGTATCTTTCCATATCTTTCCATCTGCGGTAGCAACGACTTGAAACTGATTACCATTTTGTAATCTAAAATCATAAGTACCCATAATTCTAGCACCACCATAACCAGCACTTGCATTTACTTTAGAAGTTCCACCTCTAGATTCTCTACCACCTTCATTTAGATTAATATTCCGTGAAGGATGCACCATTACAACTGGTGGTATCATATCAATATTTGGATTATGGTTTAATCCACCTTGATTACAGGGTATTTGATAAACAGATATTAGTCTCATAATTTAGTTGTAGCTATCCGTATATATATTATATCTAGCCCCGCTACCTATTAACGCATTATCTACTGATAGTACTGGTAATGGTTTAATATTTAAAGCCTTAATTATTCTCTTTGATTCATCTGCTATATTTTTAATTATCAACAAATTTTCTGTATTGAAGGTTGACGAAAGTTCTACTGCTAAATTATATATCAATGCTCGTTTATACTCATTTGGAAGATTAACATTATCGGTTACTACACTAATTTCTGATAATGCAACAAACATATCAAGATGTAAGCTTTCAGTATCATCTGGAACAGGATATAGATAAATCTTACCTAAAGTCCATTCTGGATTATAGAATAGCCAATAGGGTCTACCTGTAACTGTTTTATCCACAATTTTAGCATATTCAAGTATTGATTTTATTGTCACAGGATAATCGTTATCTGATGAATCTCTTATAAAGGCATTTCTTATTTGAATGGGTCTAGTAGTATTAAAATCCCCACCACTTCCAATTGTATAAGAAGCTTTATCCACAGTTAGGACTGAATTATATAGAGTTATATAGGGTATATTTAACCCCTCTGCGCTCCATGAACTTATAAGGTTATTTAATGCTATCAATCCATCACTTTTTAATTGGGTGGATACTATATCATTAAATCCTACCGCTTCAATTTTTAATAGAGCCTGTCTAATAATATTTTCAGCAGTCATTACTGACATATATCACCTCATAAGAAAGTTGATTGATTTTCTAAATCATTACTTTTAAAGTAGTATCTTCCATCCTCTTCCCTGATTTTCTCTTTATATTTTTCTAAAACATGTTTTAGAATGCGATTACCCAGCTGCCTATTTATCACATTTGGTTTCAAATTTAATTCTTGTAAAAGAGATTCTACATCTAAACCTTTTTCTGATGATAAAAGTTTGTTTGCTGCAATCCAATCAGGACTTTCTTCAAGAGAAGCAATAGTATTTGAGAGAAGTTTTGCGGGAGTATCCACCCAATCAGAATCTAAACCTTTAATTTCTTCTTCCTCAAATATCTTACCTTTCTTGTAATTCAGATGATACATAAACACTTTTCCCATAAGATTTTCTCCTTATCCTTTAGTTAAAAGTTGGTGGGGAATTTTATATCCCCTACCAGATAATATTCATATCTACCTAGCTCTATTCCTGTGCAATACTTTGAGTACGCTCAGGTCTTATCCACAACACAAGATAAGTTTCTGATCCAGGATCTATTGCGGCCCCTGTTGCATTAACAAGAGTAATTGCTAATGTATTTGCATCACTTACTCTTGCATTAACTATTCCAAGTCCCGCATTAAGAGAAGGTTTATTTACAAAAACCATATCTCCTGTTTGCAACCCCTGGATGGTAAAAGTCTGTTCCGCTGTTGTATTAATTGCCACAGAAGCTATATTTAGAGCGATAGATACAATACCCCATCTATCTATTTTGCAAGTAAATAAATTCATAATTTACTTTATCCTATAATCCTAACCGCTAATTCTGGTCTAATACATTTGTATCCATACAGAACATCTACTCTACAAGGAAATGTATCAGTTGATATTGCATAATCCTTAACAATTCGCATACTGATACCATCATATACCTCTCTTGCTGAGAAATCTCTATTTTGAGGCATTTCAAGGTCAGCTGATACAAAAGCAAAAGCGTCTCTATGATAAGCTAGATGTTGTGTATATGCAGTACTTGCACTTCCTACTAAAGTTAAAGCTGCATTCTCCGCTGGTGAAGCATTAACAGTTTGTATAGCCCCACTAGTGGTTATAGATGGACTAATTGATAATGTTGCATTACCTGAACCATCAGCAGTAGCATTCGCAGTTACTACAAACTGTTGTAAGAAGGGGTAAGCAACTCGTGTTTCTGGATGAACCGCATATACTGCTGCTAATGTAAATACAGTTCCCTGAGCTATTGTGGTGCTAGCTGTCCACCCATCTGTTATAAGACTTGCTCCTGTTTGGTTAGGTCCATTAACAAGAGGAGTTCCTGCTTGTAATAGATTTGTATGAACCGGGACTACATCATTTTCGTAGAAGTTAAATCCAGCGGTTTTCCCCATCATACCTTCTCTATATTGTTCCTCAATCTGCTGACTTGAATGAAATAACCCCTTCAAGGTATCTATTGTTGCCCCCCCAGCAACAGAATCAATCTGAACACAGCGATTATTATCTTTTGGAGCTACAAACTGATTCAATTTAGTTCTTGCATCTAGAAATACCTTGAGAGTACTAGGGGTAGTTCCTGGACTTCCTACAAGATTATATACCTCCTTGTAGACATTAAATACATCTTTTTCTATATTTGTTGCAAGGACAGCCATAGCAGGTTGAATTATCCGTTTTGAAAAATCGTCCAACGATAAGGTTAGATCTACAGATGTAAAATCCAGGTCTATGCCCTTCTGGGTAGCCATGGTAAGAGTTTCCGAAGTTTCAGTAATATCCTGAGGAGTCATAGAAGCTCCGTTCCTAATTGTGTATCTATTTGGTTTCCTGATTTTCAAACTTGAACCTATTTTTGCTCCTGTCATGGCATATTCCTTACTATATTCATGATTAATTGTACCGATAAAAGAGAGTTTTTCGTGTAAAATTCTCAAAGCCTCTCTAGTAACGATAGTTGATGTTAAAAGTGTATTTGGCATAAAATTTTTCTCCTTTTATTCTAAATTGTTATCACCTTATACTATTCTTAGAATTTTATTTTGTTTCTTGTTACGCTCCTTTATCCATTCCTCAGTAGACATTTTATCTGAAAGCTCTTTATTGAGAGTTTCGCCTGAACTGCCTAATGGTGAAATGGGAGCCGGAGTTTGCGATATATTCTTAGGTGATATTGGAATTGAAAATTTTATCTCAAGATTAGCAATTTCACGAGCTAATAAGTGAAGTGGTAAAGCTGCCATTCGTGTAGCTTCATCTATATTTTTCCCAAGATAATAAGCTATCTCATGTCCCTTTTTAGAAGTAAGCACTAATTCTGCCATTTCTTCTGTATAAGGAACTTCTTTTGCGAAAGCTACTTCATCAAAATCCTTATTCTTCTCTTTGAAATGTGTTGAGTTTTCTTTAAATTCCTCCAATAACCTTTGATGATGTTCTTTTCTATCTATCGCTATTTGGTGCTGTATCTTTTCTTTTTCTTTTTGCTCTATTTTCCACTCTGTAAGAGCATCTACATATTGGTCATACGATTCAAAATCTTGGACTATTGGTTTACCCGCAGGATGTTTTGTTGTAGTTTCAAGTTGTTTTAATAATTCATCCCGTTCTCTCCTAAGAGTTTCTCTTTCCTTGACCAATTTATCAATCCTTTTTGCTACTCCACTCTTTTTTTTGATTTCTTCTGTTACTTCCTCTGTTTCTTGAGTAGTAGCTGCGGCAGGATCGTCCGATTCGGTTTGTGAGGTGTCCTGGGTCTCACTTTTTACGGACTCTGCAGAAGGATCCCTCGTTTCTATCGTCTTATTCACATCTTTTTGAGTTTCCTCTGTATTTTTTTCTATCTCCATATTTATTTCTCTCCTTTTATTCTAAATTGTTATCACTATTTTATATATTCACTAGTTCTTTCGCTCCCCTGCATGGGTGGTGAACTAGATCCCCCTATCTCCTCTTTTTCTTCTGGTGTAGTTTCCTGTTCTTTAGTTGCCCCAAATAGTTTATTTAACTCTTGAGCTATTTCAACAGCCTCCGGCCAGTCCATCATTTTAGCAAGTCTTGGTGCAATTACAGGTGCAGCCACAGGAACCATCTGTAAGAAATCTAACATACTTGCAGCAGCCTCTAATCGTCTAGTTAGATATTTTGGTCCGCTAGTAGGTACTAAATCATATTTCCCCTGGGACAAATCATTTATAATTATATCCTCTCCTGTTGTAGCATCTTTAATTGTTTTATTAAGAGGTAACATAAGTTCTTTTCCATCTTCTCCTAATAATCTCAATACTCTTTCCGTATCAAAGACTTTAGGCATCATATCTAATAATATTTTAGAGGTATAAGTAATTGATTTCGCAAAATTATCAATAAATGTATAAGTAATAGTATCGGATCTTGATTGTCTTGCTAAAATAGCTCTTCCAGACCGTTCATTAGATACCTGCCCCAAAGAAGCTTCATACATACCTATAGTATCTTTAATATCCAGATTGGCAAAATTAGATTCATTTACTACCGCAGTTGGTATTTGTGTTTGTCCTTCTCTAGTGGGTTTAGCTAACCCAGGAATTTGATTATAGAGTAAATATGGATAATTCTTTTTATTAGCATCCAGCCACATGGCATCATGCCCTTGTATCTGTTCAGGGGTTATTAAAAATGGTGCTTTTGGGGCAAGAGCAACAATTTCAGTTGCATGAGTTCTCCAATAATTATACATTCTCATGGCATCCAGAGCATCATATATTAATCCCCTATAATATCGTTTACCTTCAATATTTACTTCATGACCATAGACGGGGACTATAGGAATATATTTAGAGGGGATTTCATTAGGACCCTCTAATATTTTATCACCACTAAGTTTTGCCCACATTACTTTATGAGTTTTAACAGATCTCCTTTTAATTATTTCTAAACCTGTTCCTTCAATGGCTTGTTCTATTTTTTTATTAAAATCAACAATACTACCATCTGACAATTGAGCAATTTCCTTAGTTGTTGGTTCTTTCCAAAAATATTCTACTAATCTAACTTTATTATCCAGGAACCAACCTTCTTTTCCTTCTCCAACGCTTTGCATAGACCAATCAGCAGGAATTTTACTTTTATATTTTGTTTTAAATTCTCTTTCCTTCATTACATTACTTATAAATGCATATCTACCATCCTCACAAGTATACTCCTGGGAGGAGCAATCTAAATAAACAGTAAATCTATTAGGTATTCGTTTTATTTTAATATCTTGTTCAAAACCATCTTCTGCATATTCAGTTATAATTCTCCAATATCCGAAACCACCATCAAGGGCTTGCTCAACAGCATTATCGTAGGCATCGTCTGCAAGAGAGTTTTGTTCAATATGTCTTATTAATTCATTTCTCACTTTTGCTCCCGCAACATCTGCATTATCATCCACAGGTCTCACCTTTGGAGATATTTTATTCTGCCTAATATCACCAGACACTTCCTTAACAAATTTTCGTAATTTATTTAAAGTTAAACAGGGTCTATTATCTTGTTCTCTTTCTTTTCTTATAGAATCGTCCCATTGATCTCCATCAACGAATTTAATACATTTTAGAGCTATATTTCTATTATCTGCTCCAGCTGTTTCAGCTTCTTTAAAATCTTCAAGAGCTTGTTCTAATATTTCTTTTTCATTCATTTTAACTTACCATCCAAGATTCGTTTCTAGGATATGTAGTCTTTTTAAATAAATTATAATTTATTTTTTGCTTAGGTTTTAACCAATATTTATTTTCAATTATCATATCATAGAAATAAGAAAGCACATCAAGAGCATCATCCTTCCATCTAGGAAACATATCCAATTCGTTTTTTATTCGTTGTCTATAAACATTATCTATGTTTTTAGATATAAACAATTTAGAACCATATAATGGTTTAGAAATAGCATCTTCAATGCGGACTGCTTTATTTCTTCCTTTAGGTCTCAATAAAAATAATGTTTTGTTTTCAAGGGATATTCTTCTTCCATATTTTAAAAGTGTCTCTGCAACATGTATTTCCATAGTAGAAAGCCCTATTTTTTCAACTCCAACCTGCAATATCTCTGGGTTTCTTATATACATTCTACAAATTTCCTCTAACGCCTCAACTCTTCTAAATGGGCATATAGTAGCATCCATGATATAAATATTGCTCATAGATATATTTTCGTCTTCGGGTTTTATCCCTATTACCATTATTCCCCAGGAGTCTTCTGCTAGTGGGTCGTTTCCTATATCACCAGCAGGATCAATTGCCATAAATCTATATACATTTGTAGGAATATCTTTGTGTTCTATTTCTTGAAGAAATTTACTATCAAATTTACGAACCCCTCTTGGAGTAGGATCCAGTAATTGCTGACAATAAAAAGTTTTAGTAAATTTTAAATCATTCAATCTTTTTTGAGATAAAAATACAGGTAGACCGCTTTCAGTACCATCATTGGTAGCTGGTTTAAGTCTAAGTAAATATAATGGCTTTCCATTTGCATCTACCTTATCTCTGATATATGTTAAGGGATCATTATGAGCATAATAAGTCCCTAAAACTCTATGTGAACCACCGTCAGCACCTAGATTTTGAGCAGAATCAAACTTGTTTTTTACTTCATTCATTATATCAAGACTTTTAGCCATGTCTTCTGTAACAATGTCATCAAATACCAAAAATTCACAATGTAAACTAGTAGGCATACCTTCAATAAGCCCAGCAGCATATATATTTGGTTCTTTTCTTCCTGTCTTTCTTTTTAAAATTAAGCCATCATCTAAATTCCACAATCTAGATTCTATACATGGATCCTGATATAAAACATCAGGAAAACAAGCTTTTAAGAACTCCGAATTTTCAAAATAGTTTCTAATTTCAAATAAAAATTTCTTACTAATCGCTTTAACATAGGAAAGTAACATTGTTGATTTTTCTGGATATTTTAATTCGTTTTGTATAGTTTCTGCTATCGTAATAATAGATGTTTTCCCATGTTCTCTAGCCCAGACATCTAATGTAAAATCTTTGGGACCGCTTTCCACCTCTTGACATGTCTGAATAATAAAGGGACGATTCATTATTTCTATACGCATAACAAAATAAATAATAAAAAATAAATCATTTAAAATTAAGGATCTGAATATAGACATTTCATCTAATTTTTTAGCTTTTATATCCTTAACTATTGCTACATAATTATGAGCATATTTCACACCGGGAATAGGTGAGAAGTCCATATTATTTATTGTTACTTTATTTTCAATGTTATTCATAATTTATTTTACAGTTCCGTCAACATAGTATGTCGCTTGTATCACTAGCTTTGGTTTAGTTGGTTCAGTTGTATAACCTGCTGTCGAAACAGTTACTATCGTTTTCTTTGTCTTATCATAGACTAACTTATTGTGACCTTGTCGGCGTGCTGCAACCGACTGCATTGAGTGTTTATCTTCAGCTTGTTTTTCATTCTCTATTTTGATTCCACTCTCCATATTCCCTCCTTTTACTCTACAGCTCCAACTACATAACCTTTGTTAATCAAATATTGCTCTGCTCTGTTAAAAAGATTTTGTCTCACTGTTTTAGTTCCATCTGCTAGCTGAGACAAAAAACTATTATATTCTACTTGAGTTGCATTAACTTCATTAGTTGGTTGCATATCTTCCCAAGTGCCATTCAACTTCTTAGAAGTATAATAAACAATGGTAATGTATTTTCCAACATCGTTGAAAATTAAGCTAACTATTCTTACCCTTTCGTAACTTTTTGTAACTGGTGTTGTTAATAATATACTCATATTAGTGTCTCCTTTCCTTCTTAATTTAATAATCTCCATCTCAAAATACTTCCAGTCATTACTTTTACTGTAGCTGCAGTCTCAGCTTTAAACCTAATAATAAGATTTCCAGCATTAGCTCCATTTCTAAATATTCCTTCAACTTTTGCAAGTAAATTAGCATTAGCAGTATCCACACCTGCAGAAGCTGTTCCAATATCATAAGCTCTTGCAGAGCCGTGTGTGGTTGCTACAAGTGAGATTGGAATATGCGTCTCTAATGCTAACGCTACTGGAGATGCTGGGCCATTAACTCCAAATCCTAATTTACTTGCTGTCGCAGTAGATTGAAATATAATAAATGCTTCAAAGAGATAATCTTTATTTGCAGCTACTGCAAAACTTAGCCCTGTGACATTTGCAAAAGTAGTTGTATTATTAGTAACATCTGCTGTAATTCTCACAATATTCTCAGCTTCACCTCCACCTGCAGGCATTGCCCAAGAGCCATCATCCTTCAAATATAATCCAGTTGGTGCTCCAGTAGCTGGCACTCCACCTTTTTTTGTGTCTGATATTGATGGTAATCTATCACCATCAAATGTTCCAGCATTTATAGTAGAAGCATCTTGGTTATGAGTAGTTGCAGCTTTGCCATCTAATGCTGTTTGTGTATTTGTTGAAATTGGTTTATTCAAATCTGCAGTATTATCTGCATTCCCTAATCCTACTTGTCCTTTAGTAACACTATGAGGATTGCTAATTGAATCAAGATGAGTATCAATTACAGCATGAGTCTTTGTCCCTATTCCTGATATATTACTATGATTGATATTTCCTTCCACAATATCAATGTCAACTTCATTATTTACTGTATCATCTGTAATCG